>JAEEGL014068165.1_pt1 | contig 19372 bp, 18 predicted proteins | sample 9134231 | NCBI WGS metagenome assembly JAEEGL01 (sample SAMN16246548, study PRJNA631951) | gut metagenome | biome: gut microbiome; feature: rumen; material: fiber-attached | host: Bos | place: Iran: Karaj | collected 2018-10
ACTGCCTTGCGCCTATAACCAAGGTTCTCAACGACAACTTCGGCGTTGTCCGTGGCCTCATGACCACCGTTCACGCTGCTACCGCAACCCAGAAGACCGTTGACGGTCCTTCCAAGAAGGATTGGCGCGGCGGACGCGGCATACTCGAGAACATCATTCCTTCCTCCACCGGTGCTGCAAAGGCAGTCGGCAAGGTTCTCCCTGAGCTCAACGGCAAGCTTACCGGCATGAGCCTCCGCGTTCCCACTTCCGACGTCAGCTTCGTCGACCTCACCGTCGAGCTCGCAAAGCCCGCCTCCTACGAGGAGATCTGCGCTGCCATGAAGGCCGCTTCCGAGGGTGAACTCAAGGGCGTTCTCGGTTACACCGCCGACGCCGTTGTCGCCACCGACTTCCGCAACGATCCTCACACCTCCATCTTCGACGAGAAGGCCGGTATCCAGCTCGATCCTACCTTCGTGAAGGTCTGCGCCTGGTACGACAATGAGTGGGGCTACAGCAACAAGGTCCTCGAGATGGCCAAGGTCATCACCAAATAAAGAATAGCAGTCAGCATTCTTTTACCCCTATAAGAATCGAAAAAATCTAATTGCGGATTTTTTCGATTCTTTGTTTTTGCGCTTGTGTTGCTGCATATTTGCGGCATGAAAAGCGTAAGACACATCTGCCTGCTGGCAGTGACAATTGCAGCTGTGGCATGCGGCCCGCAGCGTAAAATCGGTCAACTCAAGTCTGGCGAAGTACAGGCTCGCCTGTCGCTTCCGTCCGAATCCCAGTCTTCCCTTCGCGAAATCCGGTTGCCGGATACCGTCCGCGACACTTTGCAGGTCGTGGATTTCGAAGGGCACGACATGCTGATAATGAACGCCATCCGCGACGAAGACGGAGAGATGGTGGCAACCGACCGCCTGTCGGCCGCCGTAGTCACCGCCCGATTCCGCAATGTTGCCGAACGTCACGGGCGCGTCGGCCTCGAGTTCCAGGTTACCGTCCCAAAGGAAATGCAGGACAGCCGATGGCAGCTCCGCCTCGACCCCGACATGTTCATGCTCGGCGACTCTGTCCGCCTGGACCCCATTATCATTACCGGCAGGGATTACCGGAAGGCCCAGCTGCGCGGATATGAGCATTACAGGCGCTTTCTGAACTCAATCATAACGGACTCCACACGCTTCATAAACAAGGCCGCGCTCGAGATATTCATAGAACGCAACATCCCCGAGGTCTATGCCTTCCGCAACGATTCCACCTTCGTCTCCGACGAGGAATTCGAATCAGCATACGGAGTCACGGAACGGGAGGCCATCGACCATTATACATTCCTTATACTTAAGCGGTGGAACAGCCGCCGGGCTGGCCGCCGGGACATCATGTTCCACCGTTACGTCAAGTCGCCCATAGTAACCGAAGGGATACGTCTCGACACAGTCGTCACTTCCGACAACGGCGACTTCATTTACAATTACGTCCAGACCATCGACACCAGGCCGAAACTGCGCAGGGTCGACATCGTCCTTTCCGGAGACATCCGCGAGCAGGACAAGCGTATTTACGGCATTCCCCGCTCCGAGCCGCTGTCATTCTACATATCATCCATATCCGGGCTTGCCGACCGCAGCGAAAGATATCTGAAACGCATCGTGAGCCGCAAGGTGGAAGCCAACACTGCCTGTTACATCGAGTTCCCGCTCGGCAAATGGAGCGTCGATCCCGAACTCGGAAACAATCCGGAAGAAATCGGCCGGATCAAGGCCAATATCCGCGACCTCGTGCTCAACGAGACCTTTGACCTGGATTCCATCTGTGTCGAGGCATACGCGTCTCCGGAAGGCTCCGTAAAGAGCAATGAGAGCCTGTCGGCAAGACGGGCGGGAGCCGCATCCGAGTACTTTGCACTCTATGCCGACAGATTGCGCGACTCGCTGGAAATGAACAAAGGCGTGCAGTTGTCACTGGGTGATGCAGGAGCCCCGCCGGAAGACTCCCCCGCCATCTCGTTCAAGGGTCGCAGCGGCGGCGAAAACTGGCTGATGCTCGACGCACTGGTAGACGACGACTCCGAACTCAGCGACAACGCCAAACGCGAATATGACAACATAAGGGCGACATACTCGGACCCGGACATTCGAGAAAGGGCCATCTCCCGCACCTCATCGTACCGCCACCTGCGGGAAAAACTATATCCAAGGCTACGGATCGTCAAATTCAATTTCTTCCTTCACCGCAAGGGAATGGTCAAGGACACCATACACACCACGGAACTGGATACAGTGTATATGCGAGGCGTAAGCTGCCTTCGCGACCACGACTACGAGACGGCGATCAAACTGCTCCAGCCTTACAAGGATTTCAATACCGCCGTAGCCTGTGTCGCCCTTGACCGCAATTCCACTGCAATGGAGATACTGTCGGGCCTGGAAAAGACAGCCGCAGTCGATTACCTGTATGCAATACTGTACGCACGCGACGGCGACGACCGCAATGCGGTCCAGCATTATATCCATGCATGCGCCGCTGAACCCTCATACATACACCGCGGCAACCTTGACCCCGAAATAAGCGCACTTATCCGCAAATACGACCTCAGGCTTGATAATTCCTGAGGAAGTGCGTATCTTTGCGGCCGTTATGAAAGATATCCGATTCGTTACCCCCGACGAGGCAGTCAGCCACATTCCGTCCCATTGCCATATACATCTCAGCAGCGTTGCAAGCGTGCCGCACTGCCTTATAAGCGCCCTCTGCCGCAGGGCCGATGCGGGCGATGTCACCGACCTGCATTTCCATCATTTTCACACCGAAGGGCCCGCTCCATACAGCGAGCCCCGCTACGAAGGCATCTTCTTCGACCAGGGCTATTTTATCGGCCCCAACGTACGTGCCAACGTGAATGCAGGATATGCAGATTATACTCCCGTCCATCTCGGAGAAACGCCCCGACTGTACAAGAGCGGAGCGATAAAGCTGGGAGCGGCTCTGGTGAACGTATCGCTGCCTGACGCCGAAGGGCGCGTGTCGCTCGGTACATCGGTGGACTGCTCTGTGGCCGCAATCAAGTATGCCGACCTGGTCATCGGAGTCGTGAACCCCAACGTGCCCTTTGCATACGGCGACCTGATTCCCCTCGAGTCTTTCGATTACCTCGTTCAGGACGACGCTCCCCTCGTGACGGCTGCGTTTGCAGAGCCCACCCCTACAGAAATGATGATAGGCCGGAACTGTGCAGCGCTCGTAGAAGACGGCGACTGCCTGCAGATGGGCATCGGAGCCCTCCCCAACGCCCTTGCGTCACAGCTCGGCGACCACAAGAATCTCGGTCTGCATACCGAGATGTTTGCAGACGGCCTGCTGCGCCTTATCAAGAAAGGCGTCATTAACGGTTCCTGCAAGCAGATCGACACCGGCAAGGTAGTCGCATCCTTTCTTCTGGGTTCGAACGAAGTGTATTCATTCATAGACCACAATCCCGACGTGCTGATGCGCGACATCACCTATACCAACGACCCGTGGGTAATCTCACGCAACAAGAAGATGAAGGCCATCAACAGCGCCACCGAGGTCGACCTGACAGGACAGATCAGCGCCGACTCCATAGGAATGCGCATTTTCAGTGGCACCGGCGGACAGGTGGAATTCGTACGCGGCGCCTCCATGTCCGAGGGCGGCAAGAGCATAACAGCTTTCGCATCCAGGACCAACAAGGGCAAGAACAAGATCGTCAGCGCCATCAATCCGGGCGGCGGCATAGTAACGCCACGTGCAGACGCACACTGGATCGTTACGGAATACGGAGCCGTGGACCTTTACGGACGCAGCCTCCAGGAGCGCGCAAAGCTTCTCATAAGCATTGCACATCCCGACGACCGTGAAATGCTCGAGCGCGAAGCCTTTGAACGCTTCGGCCCGCATTTCCGCTTCGGGTGCTGATACAAGCTAGTAAATATAGATTCTCTGACCGATGGACAGGCGGTCGGAGCGCAGGTGGTTCCAACTCATAAGCTGCTTGACGCTCACGCGATAGCGGCGGGCGATGTGGCTCAGTGTATCGCCGCTCTTTACAACATAGCATGTCTTGGAACCGCCGCTGGCGGCTTTGCCCTCGGCAATGTCCTTGATGACCTTCTCGGACAGATACTCCGACGCCTTGTGATTGTACAGCGTATCAGGCGCGGCGTCCAAGTATGCGTCAGTCCATTTCTCCGGCAGAATCAAGGTGCATGTTCCGCCGCTGCCGGGGATGATGTCGTTGTAATACTTCGGATTCAGATACTTAATCTCTTCCAGCGGCACTCCGATGACCTCGCTGACCTGCTTGAAATGCAGATTCCGATGCACCTCGAAGGTATCTACGGCTTCAGGGACGAATATGCCCAGGGAATCGGCATTCCTGTCGCGGCTGTATGTAAAAGCGTACATCGCACCCACAAACGCGGGCATATACCCTCTGGTTTCACGTGGAAGATAAGGATAAACGGACCAGAAGTCGCGTTTTCCACCGGCCCTGCGTATGGCTTTGTTCACGTTGCCCGATCCGCAGTTATATGCGCTGATGGCCAGAGGCCAGTCGCCAAGCATGTTGTATAGATTGCGGAGATAGCGCGCCGCAGCGTCTGTAGCCTTTTCAACATCCATGCGCTCGTCAACGTATGAATCTATCCTGAGTCCATAGGACCGGGCCGTACGATACATGAACTGCCACAGGCCAAGTGCTCCGGCACGGGACATTACAGTGGGCTTGAGCATGGATTCGACTATCGCCAGATACTTCAGCTCAAGCGGCAACCCGTATTTGCGGAAACACTCTTCGAAAATGGGGAAATAATAATCGCTCAGGGCCATTGCCTGCTTCATCGTCACTCCCCTCTTTTCCGAATACGCAACCATGTAGTTCTTCACCACATCGTTGAACGGCAGTGAAAACGATGGATTCAAAGCTTCCAGGCGCTTTATCAAGACCGAATCGCTCAGCGTGGAAGTGAGGTGAAGGGTGTCGATACCGGCGACCGTCACGCTGTCCGCCACAACCTGCGCATTGAGCGGGGTTGTAAGCATGACAATGGCTATCGGCAGTATGAAAAGGCGCTTGGGCATGAGGTCAGAATCTGAATCCCACACTCATGCCGAATGCAGGCGAAGGGTTGAAAGCGAGTTGGGTATCGGGAGCGATAATCGACGGCTGGATGGTCATTGCCATATCATCTGCAATTTCGAAATCATGCATGTAAGAGAATACGTTAGCATCGATTACCTGAAGCAGATATACAGCTGCAATGGCAAGTATTGAATAGTCCCTGTAACGACGGAAAACGTCGCGGTAATAGAGCGCCTGCTCTGCAGTTATAGGACCGGAATATGCGACCTCCTTGTTGGTCGCCTCCTTGTAAATGCGGCGATAACGCTGATAGTTGATATTGTTCGTGTCGTAGAAATAATACGCGGCGCCCATGCCTCCGATATAGATGGGAATCTTCCAGAATTCTCCGTTGTACGCCTGCCCTGCACCAGGGCAAAGAATGGATAGCAATGTGGCACGGCCGGGAAGCGGATACACATCGGACTTATAGCTCAGCACTCCGTCCAGATGCGTGGCCCAGTAAGCAACTCCTGCGCCGATAAAACAGTATTTCGCGACGTCGTGATTGCCCACGCTGTTGAAATAGATGCCTGCACCCAGGGATCCGAAGATGCCGGTGTAGACAATCGGGAGCTTCCACGCCTGCCGGTTGTATATCTGCTCACCGCCTATCAGGAGTGCAGATCCGGCCGCAAGGGTGCCGATCTTGATCTCCCTCTCGTGTTTAAGGCCTTCGAAGTACTCCTTGAACGAGAAAAGCACGTCGGTCGAATCCTTCGACGACGTGGAATCATCGGTGTACTGCTGCTGGAAAGCGTCTGAACGGAACTGCGCGAATGCGCTGGACGCCGACAGCAAGGCAATGAGGAGTACCGCGATGCGCTTCATCACATCTCCGCTTTATCCAGGGCTTCCAGGAACCTGGCTACTTCATCGTCGGACGAGAAGCGTACGGTCATGGAGCCCTTGCCGGAAGCGGTCCTCCGCACCGATATGTCGCGGCTGAAATAGCGTCCCATCCGCGAAAGCAGGCGGTTGTAATCATCCGGAAGAGGAAGGGGCTCCTGTCTGGAAGGAATATCGGGAATCTCACCTGTCTTGGATTTGCGGACCATATCCTCAAGTTCGCGCACTGACAGGCCGCGTGTGATTACGAGGTCGCAGAGCCTTTCCTGCAATTCTGCGTCTTCCAAGGACAGCAGGGCCTTGGCATGGCCGGAGGAAACCAGGCCGACCTTCAGGTCGTGCTGCACCTTGACAGGAAGCTTGAGCAGGCGCAGGGTATTTGCAACCGTCGCCCTTTTCTTGCCCACTCTCTCAGCCATCTGCTCCTGTGTGAGGGAACATTCGTCAATCAGGCGCTGGAAACTCATGGCCACTTCCACCGGATCGAGATCCTCGCGCTGGATGTTCTCTACGATGGCCATTTCCAGCATGCCCTGGTCGTTGGTGTCGCGGACATAGGCGGGAATCATGGTCATTCCGGCCATGCGGCACGCCCTGTACCGTCTTTCGCCGCTGATTATCTGATACATTCCGGAGCCCAGCCGCCGCACGGTAACGGGCTGTATGAGCCCGAGGGTCCTGATGGACGCCGCCAGCTCCTCAAGGGACTCACGGTCAAAGGTCATTCGCGGCTGGAAGGGATTCGCTTCCACCATATCCACGGGGATGCGCAGTATATCGGCCTCGGAAGCAGGACGGGAACCCGCTATTTCCTTGTTGATGTATCCTACGGGCTTACGCAGCGCGTCTGCGGCGGGAACGGAACCCATAAGGGCACCTAGCCCCTTGCCAAGTCCTCTTGTCTTTGTGCTCATTGTTCAATACGTTTTTCACCGTTGCGCTCGAGCACTTCGGACGCAAGGTTGAGATAGTTGGATGAGCCCGTGCAGGAAATCTCGTACAGCAGGATGGGCTTGCCATGCGAAGGGGCCTCGCTGAGGCGTATGTTACGCTGTATGACCGTCTTGAAAACGAGATCGCGGAAATGCTCACGCAGCTCGGCCAGGACCTGCTGATGGACTTTGGTGCGGCCGTCGAACATGGTCACGACAAAGCCTTCGATGGTCAGGGAAGGATTCAGTCCGTTCTGGACTATCCTTATTGTCTGAAGCAGCTTGCCAAGGCCCTCGAGAGCGAAGAATTCGGGCTGTACGGGAATGATAACGGAGTCGGCGGCAGTCAGGGTGTTGACCGTGATGAGGCCGAGCGATGGCGAACAGTCGATGATGATGAAATCGTAGTTGTCGCGAATCGGGGCGATAGCTTTCTTGAGAACGGACTCGCGCTCCTCTTCGTTGATCATCTCGATTTCAACGCCGACAAGATTGATGTGCGACGGGATCATGTGCAGGCCCGCCATTTCGGTTTGTATCAAAGCGTCCTCGACGGAGATTGAACCCTCCATCAGTTCGTAGAGGCTGCGGTGGCGGTCGTCGTCGGGCGAAAAATTCAGTCCGGATGTGGTATTTGCCTGCGGATCGGCGTCGATAATGAGAACCTTCTTTTCGAGAGCCGCAAGCGACGCAGCAAGGTTGATGGCAGTCGTTGTCTTGCCGACTCCTCCCTTCTGGTTTGCAATAGCTATCACTTTACCCATAACATACAAAGGTACGAAATAATTCTCAGTTTTCACAAAATGGCGCAAAAACTGTGCCGTCAGATGTTCAGGCGATACTGAAGCTTCACTTCATATTTCGGCTGCTTTTCTGCTGACATCCAGGGATATTCGAGCATTGATGCGCGCATATAAACAGCATGTCTGCGGTTGATTTTCCAGCTTCCTGTAAAAGACAGCGACCACCCCCTTCCGTAGTATGCCGGCACGTTGAAATTGCCCGGTGCGTCGCGTTCGTAAACATAGATCCGGTCAGCCCAGTTGTCAATGCAGAACAGTGTCCAGCGCATCCAGCCGCGGAGCTTGTCGGACTCATGTCCGGCCTCTGCATTCACCAGCCACGCGATGCTTTCTCCCCGAGCCACATCCAGCCTTGTATTGAGCACCCACGGTCCGAATGAGGACCGAAGCTCTCCCCTGCCGTCCAGCCGCCAGCCACCATGACACTTCGCGGCCATTCGCAGGCATGGTTTAATCAGTAACTTCCCGGAATGGATCTCCGGAGTGTATTTCACATATGAGCGGAAAACGCCTTTGTACCATGCGACAAGCCCTTCGAACGGCCCGAGAACTGCGCCCGCACCTGCTTCCGGGCGGCCTTCAACCCAACGGAACAGGGCGCTCAATTTGTTGCCGTATGACGGAATCCAAACCATCCCGAGCGCAGCGGCCGGCCCCTGGTTCCATGCAGCCTCGCCGAAGATTCCCCCGCCTTTCATGTTTATCTTGAAATCCGCGGACGCTTTGTCGGGAGCAAGGGTAACGCCGGCGGTAAAACTCTTGCCGGTGTAGGACACGAACCCCATAGGGGCCAACTCCATAATCGAAAATGCACCCCCGGCGTTCCATCGGCCGAAGCAGAAGTCCGCAGCAGCCCCGCAGTGACCTGGAGAGAACGACCCGGTAGGAGCTAACCCCGTGCCGTTGCGCCTCATCGACGACACTCCGGAAAAGGGAGACATCCCGAACCCGCTCCAGAATGCCAGGCCCTGTCCGAAACGGGCGTTGAAGTGCCCCAGGACGACCTTCCCTATATGCCGCCGCCCATAGTAAGCGGCGCTCAGCGTTCCGATGTTCAGTGCCGGTGAACTGTATGTAGTTCGGGTTGACCAGTTGAATTCCGCCCGCTCGCCAAGGCTTGCCTTGTACTTCAAACCGGCTGCCGCCGCAGTTCCGTCGTTCTCTCTGGCAGAAGCCTTTAGGACAAGGTCCTGATGCATATGCAGCGGGTGCACTGCTCCGGGGGCATCCCTGCTCCCTATCCTGGTAAAAAGCCGCAACGCCTCGGCGTATTCATGGGAAAAACCGTCGACAAGTGACAGCTCTTCGTACGACAGGATATCTCCCGAACGCTTGCGCCAGTCGAGCAGCGATGCGGCCTGGAACGGTGTCATCAGGCCGCTTGAAATCAACCGGCTGCGCCCTGCGGCATTCAGGTCAAGGGGGTGGCGCTCAAGCGCTCGGAAATGTTCAACGGTGTTTTCATCCAGTTCCTCAAGGCAGGATGCGCCTGTAAGCACCAGAACTGACGACTCGAAATCCGGAAAAGAAGAAACGGCCAGGACGGCCGCGAAAAACAATGCGATCGTTTTCATAGTTCAAGTATTTGCGTAGCAATATACGAATAAATTGGTTATATTTGCAGAATATGCGAAAGAAATCTGTGCAGACTTTCACCCTCGGCGGTGCGTTATTCCTTAACATGCTTGCGCAGGGCTATGCCCGGCTCAACAGGAACCGCAAGGCCGTCAATGAGTTGAACGTTTTTCCCATCCCGGACGGGGATACCGGAGACAATATGTGCCTCACTCTGTCGGCAGGTTATTCCAAGGCCGCCGCTCTCGAAGGAGCTTCTTTGGGAGAACTTGCAGACGCTGTGTCCTCCGGTATGCTTATGGGCGCAAGGGGGAATTCCGGGGTCATTCTTTCCCGCATCTTCGCCGGCCTTGCCAAAGGTCTTTCCAAGAAAAAGGAGACCAATACTGCCGGCTTTGCCAACGCGATGAAGTCTGCAGTGGACGAGGCGTATGCTTCGGTTTCCAATCCCGTGGAGGGAACCATCCTCACAGTAGTCCGCGAAGGCACGGATGCTGCCAGGGCCAAGTCAGGAGAGTCGCTGGAGAATTACGTCGCAGCCCTGCTTCATGGCATGGAGGAATCCCTTGAAGCCACCCCGGACAAACTGGCAGTCCTCAAGGAAGCGGGCGTTGTCGACAGCGGCGGCGCAGGCCTCCTTCACATTTTTTATGGATTTCAGGATGCCCTTCTCGGCATCATTGACAATACCACCGCCGATATTGAGACCGGGCAGGCGTCCAGCATCGACCTTTCCGCCTTCGACGAGAATACCGAACTCGAGTTCGGATACTGTACGGAGTTCCTGCTGCGACTTCAGAGTTCGAAAGTCGACCTTGCCACATTCGATGAGAAGGTAATTGAGCGCTACCTGCAAGGAGCGGGCGACTCCGTGGTTTTCTTCCGCGAGGGTTCCATCATCAAGGTGCACGTACACAGTAAGACTCCCGGCGACATTCTCAGTCACTGCCAGCGCTGGGGAGAGTTCCTGACGCTCAAAATCGAGAATATGACTCTCCAGCATCACAATTCCGCGTTCGCCGAGCAGCACAAGCCTGTGAAGCGCAAGGAGTTCGGCAGCGTCACCGTGGCTTCCGGAGAGGGGCTGAAACGTATTTTCGGAGAGCTCGGCGCCGACTATGTGGTTGAAGGAGGGCAAACCATGAACCCCTCTGTGGCCGACTTCGTAACCGCCTTCGACAGCGTCAGGGCGCGGCACATTTTCGTTTTCCCCAACAACTCGAATATAGTGATGACGGCGCGTCAGGCGGCCGAAGTGTATTCCGACGCCCGGATTCATGTCATACCTACCAAGAACACCGGGGCCGGCTATGTTGCCCTTGCCTCCATGGACACCACTTCAGGGAATGCCGACGAGATAGAAGGCAGCCTTGTCGGTATCGCCGCCAATGTAGTCTGCGGAATGGTCTCATCGGCCATCCGCGACACCGTTTCCGGTAATCTGGAGGTTCACAAGGGCGATTTCATCGGATTCCGCGACGACGACATACTCTCCGACGGCGACAGTCCCGAAGCGGCGGCCTCAGCCCTGTGCGATACACTCCGTGCCGGCGAACACGATGTGGTCCTGGTATTCACCGGAGCCGATTGTGACCCCGAGCGCTCAGAAGAGCTGGACGAGAGCCTTTGCGCCCGATTCCCTGCTACAGAATTCATATTCAACAACGGCGGTCAAGCCGTATTCGATTACATAATTGTACTATGCTGACACTTTTCACCGACACCGATTGCGACATTACTCCCGCACTTGCCCAGGAGTATGGCTACAAGTTCATCCCCATGCCCTACGCAGTGGACGGCACGCTCGTCACTCCATACGTAGACTGGCAGGAGTTTGACTCCAAGTCTTTCTATGACATGCTCAGGGCCGGCACCATTCCTACCACAAGCGCCATCAGCGAAGCTGTGTACATCCATTATTTCGAGCCCGAATTTGCGGCCGGCAACGACGTGCTGTACGTGCACTTCTCATCCGGCACCTCGAATACCTTCGAGAACATGAACAAAGCCGTCAAGACGCTGAAAATCAAGTATCCCGAGCGCCGTTTCTGGGCTGTAGACACTCTCGGCATCTCCGCTCTGTCACTGAACATAGTCATGGAAATCGGAGATCTGGCCAAGGCTGGGAAAACGCCTGAAGAAATCCTTGCATGGGCCAAGACCGAAGTCCCCAAATTCCCCATGTACTTCTTCGCCGACGACCTCAAGTTCTTCCGCCGCAGCGGTCGTGTAAGCGGCCTGGCCGCAACCATGGGCTCTTTCATCGGCATACGCCCCATAATCTACTTGAACGACGAAGGCAAGATGGTTTCCATCGGCAAGGAGACGGGCCGCGCCAAGGCAATTGACAGGCTCATCGCATACATGGACGAGCTCGGAGAGGACCTCAAGGACCACCGCGTGGTCATCGGCCACAGCGACATACCCGAGATCGCAGCCCTTGTCACCACCAAGCTGCATGACAAATTCGGCGAAGACCTCCGTATAGTCACCACCGTAGTCAATCCCACCATCGGAAGCCATTGCGGCCCCAACGGACTCGGCATCTGCTTCCATGCAAAACACAGATAACCGATGGTCGAAGTAAAAGAAGTCCGTACCCGCAGGGAGCGCAGGCTGTTCGTTGAGTTCCCCTTGCAGCTGTACAAGGGCGTTCCGTATTTCTGCCCGCCCCTGTACGGTGACGAGATGGCCGTTTTCGGCAGCAAGAACATCTACAACGATACCTGCGACACTGTTTACTATCTGGCGTGGCGTGACGGCAAGGTTGTGGGGCGCATAAGCGGCATAATCCAGAGAGCCGCAAACGAGAAGAACGGCGAGAAGCGCGTCCGTTTCGGCCGCTTCGATTCCGTCGACGACCAGGAGGTCGCGGAGGCCCTGTTCAAAGCCGTCGAGACCTGGGCCGTTGCCAAGGGGATGGATACCGCGCACGGTCCCCTCGGCTTCTCCGACCTTGAGCGCGAAGGCCTTCTCATTGAGGGTTTCGACCAGCACTCGACCTTTGAGGAACAGTACAACGCGCCTTATTACCAGAAACTTATCGAGGCCTGTGGCTATACCAAGGAAGTTGACTGGACAGAGAGCCAGCTGCGTGTTCCCGCCGACTACGACGGCGACATAGAGAAGCTGGGCGAGTTCGTAATGAAGCGCTACAAGCTGCACCTCGGGCCGGCAAAAAACGTGAATGATTTCATAAACAAGTATGCCGACGGCCTTTTCGATCTCATCGACAAATCTTACGACCACCTTTACGGCACAGTACCCTTCACCGACAAGATGAAGAAACAGATGATAGCGGGATTCCGCTTCATCGTCGACCTTCGGTTCGTGGCCGTGGTTCTTGACGAGCACGACAAGATGGTTGCTTTCGGCATCTGCTTCCCGAGCATCGTCGACGCCGCACGCACTGCCGGCGGACGCATCACTCCCCTTATGCTTCTCCGATTCCTGAAGGCGAAGCGTAAGCCGAGCAAAATCGAACTGGGGCTGGTGGGCGTCGATCCCGCATACCTGAACAAGGGAATCAGTGCTGTATTTGCCGGCGCAATCATGAAGATGCTCCGCGAAGACGGTATCGAATACGCCGACACCAATCTGAACCTGGAAGACAATTACGATATCCTGAACCTCTGGAAGCACTTCGACAGAACCGTTAACAAGAGGCGTCGCGCCTTTGTAAAGAAACTTGTATGATAAAGATCCTGGTTGACTGCTTCGGAGGCGACCACAGCCCCGAGGCCAACATTGACGGTGCACTTGCTGCGCTTGCCGCAATTCCCGACCTGCACCTCATCCTCAGCGGAGACGAGCAGGTCATCCGGGCAAAGCTTTCAGGCCGCAGCTACGACGAATCACGCATCGAGATTCTTCATGCTCCCCAGATCATTGGCTGCGACGAGCGCCCCACCGACGTTATCCGCCTCAAGCGCGAGAGTTCGATGATCAAGGCCGTGCGCACGCTGCGCGACGACGATTCCGTGGCAGCGATGGTCAGCACCGGCTCCACCGGAGCTCTTGTCGCCGCCGCCCTTACCCGCATCGGCAGGCTACGCGGCGTCATCCGCCCGGCCTTCTGCCCCATTCTGCCGACGATGAACGGTGGACTTGTGGGTCTGTGCGACAGCGGCGCGAATGTGGAAGTCACGCCCGAGCATCTTCGGCAGTTCGCCATCATGGCTTCGCTCTATATGGAGAATGTCTACGGCATCATCAAACCCCGCGTTGCATTGCTGAACGTCGGGAAAGAAGCGGAGAAAGGCGATGAATTAAGGCAAACCGCTTACAGGCTTTTAAGTGAAACCGACGAGATCGACTTCGTCGGCAACATGGAAAGCAGAGACTTCCTGAGCGGTAACTACGATGTGGTGGTGGCCGACGGATTCTCCGGCAACGTGCTGGTAAAGACAACCGAAGGCACTGCTCTGGAACTACTGAAGAAACTCAAGAAAGACATCTATTCCCGCACGATTTACAAGATCGGCGCTGCACTCATGAGCAAGATGTTCCGCGACGAGAAGGAGTTCATGAATTACCAGAATTACGGCGGCAGCGTGCTTCTGGGCACCTCCAAAGTGGTTGTCAAAGGACACGGCAGCAGCAAGGCCTCGGCCGTTGCAAAATGCATTGAGCAGGCCTACAGGATGCAGACCTCCGACCTGAACGCCAAGATGGAAGAAATCATCTGCAAATACGAACACTACGAAGACTGATTATGTTTGAAGAAGTAAAAAAGATTCTGGCAAAGCAGCTCAGGCGCGATTCTGAGACCATCACCATGAATTCCGACATCAAGAAGGACCTGGGCGCCGATTCGCTCGACATCCTTCAACTGCTGATGCGTGTAGAAGACGATTACGGCATCGTGATTCCCGACCAGGAGCTGGCCGGGTTCAAGACCGTTGCCGACGTGGTGGCATTCCTTGACAAACAAGCAAAACAATAGTTCCAATGGACAAGATTACCCTTCACGACAAGACCTTCCGCAAATTCATCTTCAATTCCCGTATCAAGGAGGCTATTGACGAGGTTGCGGACGCAATCAACCGCGATTTCGAGGGATGCGACGACGTCCCGGTGGTTATCTGCACCCTTAACGGTGCACTCCCCTTCACCGGAGAGCTTTTCATGCGCCTGAAATTCAACTGCGAACTCGGCAGCGTAAAGCTCAGCTCGTACCGCGGCACCGAATCGACCGGCACCGTCCTTACCATCCAGGGGCTTTCCGAGGATGTGAAGGGCAAGAGAGTCATAGCCTGCGAAGACATCGTCGACACCGGCAATACCATCCTGGCTCTTAAGGAATTGCTGCTTGCGAACGGTGCCACTGAAGTCCGCATCTGCACCATGCTCCTCAAGCCCGACGTTTACGACAAGGACGTCAAGCTCGACTATGTGGGCATGGAGATACCGAACGATTTCATCGTGGGATTCGGGCTCGATTACGACGGCCTGGGCCGTAATTATAAGGACATTTACGTATTGGACAAATGAAATACTACATTCTTTTCGGCCCCCCGGGGGCCGGCAAGGGCACCCACGCAGGCGCAATAGCGCAGAAGTACAACCTCAAGCACCTCTCCACCGGCGAGCTGCTGCGTGCCGAGATTGCGGCAGGTACAGAACTCGGCAACAAGGCCAAGGATCTCATCGCAGCCGGCAGCCTCGTTCCCGACGAGGTCGTTGAAGGCATGATAGAGAACGCCTTCGAAACCATCAAAGGCGTTGACGGATTCCTTCTGGACGGATTCCCCCGCACTCTTCCGCAGGCCGAGGCGTTGGACGCAATTCTTGCCAAGCGCGGCGAGAAGGTGAACGGAGTGATTTCCATAATGATTCCCGACTCTCTGGTTTATGAGCGGATCGCGGGCAGGGCCAAGATCGAAGGACGTGCCGATGACGCTTCTCCCGAAGTGATTGCGCACCGGATCCAGACCTACCATAACCAGACCGAACCCCTCAAGGAGTATTACCGGGCAGCCGGCAACTATTATGAGGTTGCCGGATATCCCGGAACGATAGAAGAGAACCGCAACCGCGTTCTGGCTCTGGTAGAGACCATCTGCTAATCGTTATGGCCCGCGTCAAGGAGGACATAGCGGCAATTAGCCGTGCGCTTATAGATGATGCCCGCAACGGCGTCTTCAAGCCCGTCTATATCCTCATGGGCGACGAACCATATTATCCCGACCTCGTCTGCCAGGCCATCATTGACAACTGCGTGGACGAGTTCGGGAAAGATTTCAACGAAACCATCTGCTATGGAGCGGACGTGACTGCCGAGCAGGTGGTTACCGCTGCGCGCCGATTCCCCATGATGGCTGACCGCCAGCTGGTCGTTGTGAAGGAAGCGCAGATGATGAAGACCCTGGAGGACATCGCGGTGTACTGCAACGAACCGTTGGACTCAACCGTTCTGGTTCTGCTTCTGCACAAGGCCACTGTTGACAAACGCAAGGCCCTGTACAAGAGCGTGCAGAAGATTGGCGTGGTGCTCGACAGTCCCGCGCTGCGCGATTATGAAGTGCCGGCGTGGATATCCTCGTACTACCGCGAGCGCGGCCTGCAGATCGATCCGGAAGCCGCTTCGCTGCTGGCGGAGTCGGTCGGAACCGACCTTTCCACCATCGCCCTGGAAACCGACAAACTGCTGAAAAATCTTCCCGAAGGCTCTAAGTCTGTATCTGTAGCAGATATTGAGAAGAACGTCGGTATCTCCCGCCAGTTCAGTATTTTCGAACTGACAAAAGAATTGTCGTATAAGCATGCATCCAAGGCATTGACCATAGCCGCCCACCTCGGCAATGCGGCACGCTTCGCGATGCCCCAGGCCGTCAGCGCCCTGTACATGCATTTCTACCGTATCTTGAAGTACGGCGCCCTGCTGGCACGGGGCGGCGCGCCGACTCCGGACGAAAAAGCCTCGGCGCTTGCCGGCGTCAACCCCTATTTCTACAAGGAATACGATACCGCTGTCCGCAACTATCCCCTGCCCAAAGCCATGGCCGTCATCTCGCTGCTATGCGAATACGACTACCTCGGCAAAGGCGGCGACGGCGGCGCTGCCACCCCCGGCGAATTGATGGTGGAACTCACCGCCAAGATCCTCAATTGCTGAGAAGTCTAAAAAGCCCAGCCAACGTTGACATTGAGTGTGGTGAACATCTCCGACAGTAGCGGGACACTGTAATCAACCGATATGCGAAAGTGCCGGAACAGCTCAAGGCCTGCTCTGAGATCCGTATAGATAAAGAAGTGTCCGGCGAACAAATCATCAAGTGTAGCGTTATGCATTCCGAATCCGGGGCCAAGCCCTATGCCGATATATGGGTTGACGGTTTTCCCGGAAAACAGATTGAAGTCCGCCACTGCAAGAATGTCTCCAGAGATGGAGAATCCTTCGGAATGGGACTTCTTGCTTTGATAATCGTAAAACCCAATAGGGCCTGCTTTAGCATCAAGATGCGCGGCAAAGTCAAAAAACTTGCCCAGCACCCAGCGATACTCACCGTAAGCGCCGTACTTGTAAAGCATGTTGGGAATATCGTCCGCAGCCGCAAGATTCTCACGTGGTGCGAAATTGACACCTACTTCCAATTTATTCTGTGCCAAAGCCTTGCCGACGGGGAGGATGGCAAGGATTGACAAAACTGCAATTACTATTGTCTTTTTCATAGGATTGATTATTTGCCGAATGTATAGCGGAAACCGCTGGTTAATGAGAATACGACCGAGTGCTCCGTTCGGTATGTCTGGAGGGGATTAGTGAATGAAGGATTGGTCCAACTTATCTCCGGCTCAAAGTACAAGCCAAGATTCTTTGTAAACTTCAACTGAATGCCGGAAGCACCGAGTACCGTAAAACCGAATCCGTCTTTAGGAATGCTTATCCCATTCTGGGTGGCTGCGATACAGTACGAGCCTTCGAGGCCAGCGCCAACATAAACATCAAGCCAATTGTTGGAGGCGATAGTCCAGTCAAGACGAGCTGGAAGACTCAGGTAATAAACCTGCTGTATTTTCCCCCCGGAAAGCGAATACTCAAGCTTAGAAGTGTACTGGGAGTATTCCAGTCCAGTGGTTATGTTCAATCCCTGGGATATGGGGACTCTGGCCGATAGACCAAATTTAAAAGGTAAATAATGGTCCGCTCTCACGCATACATCGCGATCGTCTATCCTCTCATAACCGTGATCCTTTGTAAACAAGAGATTATTGCAGGCAGTTAATCCAATAAGAAGCCCGCTTCCACCTACGATTCCTGCTGCAGGGGCGACTTTAATCTCGATTGATTTGGAATCGGGAGCGTTAGGAATAAATGGAGACGCGGACGTGGGCTCCGATGTAATGTCGACTTGCTGATTCAAACTGTCGTTATTAAGTTCAGTGACATCCTGGGGCGAGTCCACTTTATCCGTGCCGCCGTCATTATAAGTATCGTATTCCTTCAAATGGCCCTCCGGCTCATTCATGTCAGTATCAACGATCTCCCGGTGATTGTGGGGAAGAGGGTCAATAGGTTTCGGAACAATCGCTTGCGCCAGAAGATCGGTTGCCGGGGCAGGTTCCGATACTTCAGTGGAATCATACGCAACCACGACAGGAGCATAGGGCTGTTCAATAATCTGGACGGCATCGTCAGAAACGACAGAGTGACGGAGGAAGATGATAGCCGAAATGACAGCTGCAACAGATGCAAATACCCACAGGATCGGGACACGCTTCCGTTCTGAGCCGCTTATTACAGCGCTTTTGCGGGCGTGGAACTTAGCAAGGCTTCCTTGCGGAAGGATGCTTTCGTATCCTTCCAGCCTATCCTTGACTATGTCTTCCCATTTCTTCATTGTTCCGCTTCCTTCAAATAATCTTGTATATCTGCTTTCAGTTGTTTTCTTGCTTTGGCCAGCACTCCGGCCGAACCCTTTTCACTTATGCCGAGCATCTTTCCAATTTCTTTATGAGAATAGCCGTCAATGCAGTAAAGATTAAAGACGGTTCTTCTCAAAGTGGGTAACCGGGCAATCCACTCCAGCAATTTCTCCTGAGGTATCTCTTCTATCAATTCTCCAGTTGGCTCGGGGATATTGTCAAATCCACCGAAGTCCAGGGAAACCATTCGCCAGCGTTGCCGTTTGATATGGTTGAGCGCCTTGTTGATGGCTATCCGGCTAACCCAACTATACAAGGAGCCTTTTCCTCTGTATTTAAATGCTTGTATCTTGTCAATGGCTTGAATCAGGGTCTCTTGCATCAAATCCTCCGCTTCGTTGTTCTCCCCGGTATACCGCCGGCAGAGTGTATACACCCTTGCTGCATACCTTTTATACAGCTCATCCTCTGCCATCCTGTCGCCATTGCAACAGAATCCGGCCAGCTCTTGCTCGTCGATCTCCGTATACACTCAGGGCTTCATTAACTCATATAAATATACATACTTTTCATTTCTATCAAATAAACACACAGATTCTCGAAATACGTCTCAAGTGTTGTTGCATTCTGCGATGTATTATTTCCGGATCATCTGGCTGCACATTTGATCCTAAATAGGTTGAAAAGCACATATTCGGGATCAATGAGATATGCCAGTGATCCCTCTATCTCCCCAGGGGACGGGGGATTGGAGGACAAGCCGGCCTTGGCCGGCGCTCCGGAGCGAAGCGACTAAGCCACCGCCCCGAGGGCGGGGATTTGGGGGTGGGGTAACGTGTCGCGTTTCGGAGGCGCGAAGCGCCGACAGAAGGGGGACGGCGCAAGCCGTGCGGGGGAATCCTTTCCCCCGTCCCCTGGGGGTGCAGGGGGATTGGAGGACAAGCCGGCCTAAGGCCGGCGCTCCACGAAAAAAGCTCAGCATCGGCTGAGCTTTTTTCGTGGAGCTGGCGGGAGTCGAACCCGCGTCCAAACAAAGCGCCAAAAGGCTTTCTACACGCTTATTCTTCCTTTGATTGTCGGCGGCTGTACGAGGGAAGACGCCCTTAGCAGCAGCTTATCCTCTGAATCTTAGCGGAACGTAGAGGCGTCGGTTCCGCGCATCCGCTTTGAATGATACCCCTTGGTCCGGACATAAGCGGCTTAAAGCCGGAGGG
>JAEEGL014299098.1_pt1 | contig 19372 bp, 17 predicted proteins | sample 9134231 | NCBI WGS metagenome assembly JAEEGL01 (sample SAMN16246548, study PRJNA631951) | gut metagenome | biome: gut microbiome; feature: rumen; material: fiber-attached | host: Bos | place: Iran: Karaj | collected 2018-10
CGGGGCAGAGGTGGGTGTAAGGAGTGGCGACGATCAGTTTGACTTCTGCAGGGACCTCAGCGGACCTTGCGACGACTGCCTTGGCAAGCTCGATGCCTTCAGGAACGGTGGTGTTCATTTTCCAGTTTCCTGCTACAATGTTCTTTCTCATAATGATGCTATAAAGGTTTGTTGTTTTCCGTAGACTGCAAATATACTCATTAATCCGGAAATAATGACTATCTTTGCGTGATTGTAGAACACAGAATCAGATCATTCGATGAAGAATTTCGTAGAAGAACTCAAATGGAGGGGCATGATCCACGACATCACCCCCGGCACTGAAGAAGAACTCAGGAAAGGACCCATGTCCGCTTATGTAGGCATTGACCCGACGGGTGACAGCCTCCATATAGGACATCTGGTCAGCATTATGATACTCAAGCATTTCCAGGCCTGCGGCAACAAGCCTTTCGCACTTGTGGGAGGCGCCACCGGCATGATTGGCGACCCTTCGATGAAGAGCAAGGAGCGCAATCTCCTCGACGAGGAGACCCTCGCGCACAATGTCGCCTGCATCAAGGCCCAGCTCAGCCGCTTCCTGGACTTCGAGTCCGACGCCCCCAACAAGGCCGAACTCGTCAACAACTATGACTGGATGAAGGACTACACCTTCATCAACTTTACCCGTGACATCGGAAAACTTATCACCGTCAATTACATGATGTCCAAGGATTCGGTGAAGAAGCGCCTCAGCCGCGATTCCTCCGAGGGCATGTCGTTCACCGAGTTCACCTACCAGCTCCTCCAGGGCTACGATTTCCTGTATCTTTACGAGCACAGGGACGTCCATCTCCAGCTGGGCGGTGCGGACCAGTGGGGCAATATAACCACCGGAACGGAACTCATCCGCCGCGTTCTCGGCAAGGAGGCTCACGCCCTCACCTGCCCTCTGATCACCAAGGCTGACGGCGGCAAGTTCGGCAAGACCGAGAAGGGCAACATCTGGCTGGACGCCGAGCGTACGACCCCGTACCAGTTCTACCAGTTCTGGCTCAATGTATCCGACGCCGACGCTGAGAAGTACATCAAGATATTCACGATGCTCGACCGCGAGACCATCGAGCAGGCCATCGCCGCTCACCGCGAGTGCCCCGAGCGCCGCGAACTCCAGAGGCTCCTCGCGCGTGAGGTTACCGTCATGGTCCACGGCGAGAAAGAGTACGATAATGCCCTCAAGGCTTCCCAGATGCTCTTCGGAAAGGCTACCGCCGACGATCTCCGCAGCCTTGACGAGAAGACCTTCCTGGCCGTCTTCGACGGCGTTCCCACCTTCGATATCGAGCGTTCCAAACTCCCTTTTGGCATCCTCGATGCGCTCGCTCTCGAGACCTCCATATTCCCCTCCAAGGGCGAAGCCCGCAAGATGATCCAGGGCGGCGGCTTCTCCGTCAACAAGGAGAAGCGCACCGACCCCAACTGCCAGCTCACTGAAGGAGACATCATCGACGGCAAGTACATCCTCGCCCAGAAGGGCAAGAAGGACTACTATATAATCAACGTCAAGTAATGGACAAGGCACCGAGTACACGACAGCTCAAGGTTGCGCGCGAGATCCAGAAAGACATGGCTGAGATCCTGCGCAGCAAGGGCATGGCCGCCTTCGGCGGCGCGATGGTGACCGTCAGCGAGGTGCGGGTCAGCCCCGACCTCTCGGTCGCCAAGACCTATGTCAGCATATTCCCTTCGGCCAAGGCCGGTGAAGTCATGGGCATCCTCAACGAGAATGTCCGCACCTACCGCGGAGAACTCGGTCACAGGATTGGAAAGCAGCTCAGGATCGTCCCCGAGATAGTGTTCTATCTCGACACCTCGCTCGATTACGCCGAACACATCGACCAACTGCTCAAGATGTAATGAACCTGCCGTTATTCATAGCCGGCCGTTATCTTTTCGCCAGGAAGTCACACAATGTCATCAATATCATCTCGGCGATAAGCGTCATCGGCATGGCTGTCGGAACGGCAGCGCTCATCATATTCCTGTCAGTCTACAACGGCTTCGACGGCATCATCCGCAAGTCGCTTAGCGATCTCGACCCCGACTATCTCATCACTCCGTCAAAGGGCAAGACCTTCGTCCCGGAAGGGGAGGCCTTCGACTGGGCGTACGACTGCCCTTATGTCCTGACGATGAGCAGCGTACTGCAGGAGAACGTCTTCGTCAGTTACGACGGACGCCAGGGCGTGGCCAAGGCCAAGGGCGTTGACGCCGTCTTCGAGGACGAGTCAGGGATACGGAACTATGTCCGTTCGGGCGAGTTCCGCCTGCACAACGGCTCGCTGCCGATGTGCGCCGTAGGCTCGGGCTTCGCTTACAAGATGAACATCAGCCCCAACTTCCTGGCACCACTGGAGATATGGTTCCCGGACAGGGAGGAAAGCATTTCCCTGACCAATCCCATGGCCTCCATCCATTCTTTCAAGGCCCGCCCTTCCTGCGTCTTTTCCATCAACTCCGACGTGGATGCGTCGCTGATCATACTCCCGCTGGAAAGCATGCGCAGCCTGCTTGGCTATGAGGATGAGGTCTCCGGAGTGGAGATACGCCTGACCCCTGACTGTACGCGGAGGCAGAAGAAGGAAGTCCTCAATACCCTGCAGGCCAAGCTGGGGGACGATTTCCGGGTGCTGGACAGGATAAGCCAGAACGAGTCGCTCTATAAAATGATGAAGTATGAGAAAGCATCGCTCTTCCTCATACTCGTCTTCATCATTATCATCATAGGATTCAATATCTTCGGCAGCCTGTCGATGCTCATCATCGAGAAGCAGGAGGACATCGAAACGTTCCGCAGCATGGGCGCCGACGACCCGCTTATCAGGCGTTTCTTCGTACTGGAGGGCTGGCTAATCTCGCTGCTCGGCCTGGCCATAGGCCTTGTGCTGGGCATCTGCCTGACCCTTGTCCAGCAGAAATTCGGTGTCATCCCTATGCCGGGCAACTACCTGGTATCATCTTATCCGGTGCAATTGAGATGGAGCGATGTCCTGGTCACCGCCTTGAGCGTGTCGGTCATCGGCTATCTGATCGCGCTGATACCGGTCTCTACCGCTTTTCCCAAACGTTGACTATCTCCCCTATGTACATGGTATGTACGGCCATGTCGGCGTACAAACGTTCGCTGATGTCCTGAGGCATACGGTTCAGGTCGAACGGGGCTGCATATAGTTTCTTGCACTCGATGGCCAGGCGGCCTTCGGCGAAGATGGGATTGCCGAGCTCCGTGAATTCCACCGTCAGACCGGCGTTGGCGACTTTGTCGGGCTCATCCCGCATGGAACGCGAGCCTATGTATACGAGGGCATCCTTGCAGGCTTTAGTGGGAGGAAAACCCGTCACGGTGAAATAGTCGTTGTCATCCATGAGTTTCTTGGAGGCGCGGTCTCCCGACACGTACACGGTCACGACGTGCTTGCCCCAGAGTTCGCCGATGCCCCCCCAGGCTATGGTCATGGCATTGTACTGCCTGCTGTCGCCCATTGCCAGGGCCATCCAGTCCTGAGAGAAAACGGCCACGGGTTTGACCTCCAGGTCCAGCGGGTCGATGCGGGTCCAGTCGTGACCGACCAGGACGGTGTCTGCCTGGACATTCTCTTCCGCAACTTCGTGATGCCTGCCCTTGCAGGCGAACACGGCCGCTGCCACTGCCAGCGCGGCCAACAATAAAAATGCGATGCGTTTCATTATTCTTCAGGAAGGAACATGGGATCCCATGCAGGAAGCATCACAGGCTGCTGTTTGAGCATCGCGAGGATATCGGCGGGTACGTATTTCTTTTCGAGCACAAGGCGGAACATATACTCGTTGAACCACTCGTCGGTCATGATTATGTGGCCTTTGTAGCCTGACGATGCGCCCCAACTGTTCTCGACCATCCATTTCACGGGTTTGCCGGAAGCGTCCAGGTCGACTGCCATGAGGGTCATGGCGTGGGTCGATCCGCTGGCGTGGGTCATGATGCGCTCGCGTTTGTCCATGGTGAACTCAACTCCCATCAGCGAGTCATAGTCGAAGTTGGCAAGGTCGGCGACGCCCGTGGTACGGTTGAGGAACTTGTTCACGTCGCAGGAGAAATACATCGCGGTGTTGTCCTTGATGGAGGCTATGGCCATCTCCTTGATGCGTTCTATCGGAAGGTTGATGTACAGCCAGTTCTGTCCGTCGTAGACATGCCGGTCGTAGTCGATTTCGTAGACCTTGCCGTACTCGCGCGTGGGATCGTTCATCACCATCACATAATTGTTCTCGAGGTCGGTACCCACAAATTCGTTATAGAACGCCTTGGGAGTGTAGGTCTTGCGGCTGACGAAATTGCCCTTGGAGTCGTAGCGTGCCCACTCGAACTCGGTAGGAGGGACTCCGAGGCAGAGGGCGAGGATGCGGTAGACCTCCTTGAGCATCTCGGTCTTCATCTCGTAGACATCGTCCTTGCGCGTCGTGGCGCGGAGCCTGAGGCCGTCCTGGCGCAGGAGGTTCTTCAACTGCGTGGACATTGCCGAAGTGCTGTTGGCATTGAGCGTCTCCGGCATCGCATCCGCGGGGACGAGGCCGTATTTCATGATGAGGTTGGACACTCCCGTGAACTGGCCTCCGTCACCGATGGGGTTGGCGAACAGCCAGTCGACCTTGCGGTCGGAGAAGTCCAGGCTCTTGGTATCGATGACTCCCTGGAGGAACAGATTGGCCTTTTCGAGCTGGTCGTAGAAGAAAAGATAGTTCTGCGAGAAACTGAAATCTCCCAGGTCGAACTTGTCTATCATCTTGGCCCTCAGGACGTTGAGCCCCGAGAAGAGCCAGCATCTTCCTGAGGATTTCTGGTCGGTGATGCCCTTTGTCTTCACCTGGTCGGAGAAATGCGTGTCGATCATGGCGAGATTGTCGGCATTCTCCGCGAGGACGGTGATGGATGTAGTGTTGAGGGCGTTGCGGATGGCCTTGTCAGCCGCCGTTCCGGCGTAACCCTTGCTGATCTCCTTGAGCATTTCGGCGGAGATGCCGCCCCCGGCGGTCTGGGCGCTCATGCCGGAGGCGATGAGCAGCGCGGCTGCCGCCGCGGCGAGAATTCTGTTACGTATCATTATATGTGCTGTTTGTTCAATCGAGTACCTGTATCACCGCCCCGATCTCTTCCTTGCGGCACCAGAGCCACAGCCTGCCGGAACGGTCGGCCTTCTTGACCTGGAATGTCAGGTCCCTGCGCGTGACGACGTCGCTTCGGCTGGTCCAGGTGATATCCCCCTTGACCTTCTGCCCTTCTGCCGTCGGGACCGAGCGGAGCCGCACGCAATAGTAGTCGGACATGTTGTCCGTATGCACCCGGAACTCGTTTTTCCCGCGGTTGAATGCGGACTGGCACGTGAGGGGATCGTATTTGAAGACGACCTGGCCTTTGACCCTGAGGTTGCAGTCGGATGTGACGACGAACTCCGGGTCCACCTTGGATCCCGTGCAGGAGGAGAGGAGGATGCAGCCGAGCATGGCAGCGACCAGGGATATGTGTGAACGGAGTGTCATTTGACGGTGATTTGCTTGGTGATGATGTCTGTGGTGCCGTCCTCATAGTCGACGACGGCCTTGAGGGTGCCGCTGCCCTTGACGGTATAGTATCCCGACCCGTCCGTTGTGAGGGTGCTGTCGCTGAAGGTCCAGCTGACCCTTGCGGCGCCGCGGGCGTTGAAGACGCGCAGCGGCATCACTCCGCCCTTCTTGAAGGATCCGTCGGAATTGCGCTCCGCGGAGTTGAGATATATGAAGGGATAGCCGTCGGCGTAGTATTTCTTGGTGGTGAACTCCGCTGAGACGGCCTTGTCTCGCTCCTTGGGGTTGAAGACGGTTACGGTGTAGGTCTTGCCGGGCTCGAGGCCTTCAAAGGTATATGAATATGCCCCGGAGGCGTATGGCCTGACCGTGTATTCCTTGATGCTTCCTCCGGATTCCTTAATGCTGATGCAGCTCTCGGTCGAAGGCGACCCTGTCATGTTCCAGAGGACTATGGCCGCATCCTGGAACTCCTCGACCTTCTCTATGCTGAGGGGACCGGTGATGGAGAACGAAACGAAGTCTCCGTCCCTCTTGATGCCGGTCAGTCCGGTTTCGGAATACTTTCCGCTCCAGTAGGACATCGAGGGGTCGGAGGAGGCTGTGAATGAGGTATGTGTGCCGTTTGGCCAGAAGACCTGCGAAACATCCCTGGCAAGCGGGAAGGATTCGATGAGGTCGAAGCAGGGATGTTCGGGATTGCAGTTGGCTTCGTTGTACCACCAGCGGTCCTGTGCTGAGAGATTCTTCTTCTGTCCGTCTGAGTATCCGGCATCGTTGGTCGAGGCATCATAATGATAGATGAGCATGCCGGAGCCGCCGACGAACCTGTCCCAGCCTTCTGGGGCCCTGCATTCGAAGAAATAATACTCGCCCTCGATGTCGGTCTCCGCCACGAAATAGCGCTTCTGCATACTCAGGGGAGCAAGTGTTTGATGACCGGTCTCGAAGGCTTCGGCCCGTCCCAGTCCGAGGGTCCAGAGTTCCATCGCATTGTAGTTCGGGGGAGTGTTGCCGTTGTTGTTGTAGTTGCCGTGGTCCATCAGGCTGGTGCTGCCCCAGACCGCTCCGTGGTTGCCTTCGACACCGAAGTCATACAGGCCTCCGCTGCCTTCATAGTCCGTATCATATAGATCGGAGAGACCTAGGGTGTGGCTGTATTCATGGCAGAAAGTACCTATGGGTGTGAATATCTCGTTCCAGGTGTTCCCTTCATAGGTTATCTCCGTGGAGATGGCGTAGGTGTTGATCTGCTTGCCGTCGAGGAACAGACGGACGTGGGCTCCGTCCCAAAGGTACCACTGGTGCGACCAGATGTGGTTCGCGCTAGCACCTTCGGCCTCGTCGGGACCGGCTACGAATACGAACACGTTGTCCACCTCTCCGTCATTGTCGCCATCAAACTGGGAGAAGTCAATCAGCGTATCCAGCATCCGGCAGGCTTCGGCGACCGCTTCGTGGGCCCGCAGGTCGGCAGTATTGTCCTTGTTGTTCTCTCCGTAATATGCATAGCCCTTGGGGAGGGTTACGACGGGGCTGACCGTGAATTCAAAATCAACCGAGCCTTCGAACTGGTCGTTGAAATAGTCCAGGGCACTGCCGGTGGCTCCGCCGTAGGAATATCCTTCCTGGGTGAGCATGTTTACGAAATTATCCCTGCCGAACTTGAACTTCAGGTCATCGAACTGGGCGAGGATGACCAGAGCCTTTTTCGTCGTACCGCCGGCTTTGGTCCCGGGCGCTACGCGGGAGATATGCGATGTGCGGATCCGGTTGACCGCGGCGCGCTGCATGGACGCGCGGCTGCGGAGCATCCCGTACGGGATGTTGCGAGCAGCCGCGGCAGCCGCCGTCGCCCCGTTTACGGGAAGCGCGCGGACGCCGGAACTTCTCTTAGAACCCTGTATGTCGTAGTAGGCGTAACACCAGAAGCCATCCTCATCCTTAACGACGGCGGCGCCGTCTTCGGTCCGGACCATCCTGTAGAACTCGTCTCCCGATACAACGATGCGGATCTCGGTACCGTCGGGCTGACGCACTGTCCTGGCCGTGCCCCTGGCGGGAATGGCCATTACCTGCAGGCTGGCTGTCAAGAGGAGGAGTATGGAGAATAAGAACCGTTTTTTCATACTATGACCTACCAACAAAAAGTGTGCATAGTTACAAAAAATGGGGGAGAATACCAAAAAAACAAAGAGCCGGTCACCTCACGGCTTCCCGACTCTTAGACGTGTACTAAAACCTAAACCTGCTATATAGATGCAAAAGGTTTTAGAAACGTTGCATGAAAAATCAAAAAAATTATGATTTTTTATTTCTTGGCCTCTTCGACGGATACTTTCCTGAACATCTTGAGGTCATTCATGAGTTCGAGGGCTACCTTGCGGGCGCGGGCGCCGGCGGCTTTGTTGCCCTTAACTACCTGGGCACAAGCGTTCTCCTGGAAAGCGGCGGCCTCGGCGATGATTTTTTCGACAAGCTCTTTCATTTTTTCAGATTTTTGAGGGTTAATATGTATATAATATATATGAATAATCAGGCTATAAAGCGCTTCATCGAGTGCAAGATAGAAATTATTACACTCAAATCCAAATAATTAGGAACTTTTTGCATTCAGAAAATTCATCGCCCTTTCAGGCCCTCCGGTAACGAATTCCTTGATGCCTGAAATCACGCGTACACTTAACTCCCGTACCGTTTCTTTCTGTTCATCGCTGATCTCGCCGAGTACGAAATCGACCTGTCCTCCGCTGCGGAAATCGTTACCTATGCCGATGCGGATCCTTGTATACTGCTGCGTGCCCAGGGCATCCTCGATGTCCCTGAGGCCGTTGTGCCCTCCGTTGCTGCCCTGCCTGCGCATGCGTACGGTTCCGAAGGGGAGGTTCAGGTCGTCGCAGATGACGATGAGCCTCTCCGTGGGGATATTGAGTTTGTGCATCCAGTACCGTACGGCGTTGCCGCTGAGGTTCATATAGGTGGAGGGCTTGAGGAGGATGAGTTTCCTGCCCTTGAAGGAGTCTTCGGCCACGCTTCCGTAGCGCTTGCTCTCGAAAACGAGATTGGATGCCTGAGCCCAGGCATCCAATACCATAAATCCCATGTTGTGCCTGGTAGATGCATACTCGGCGCCGATGTTACCAAGGCCGACGACGAGATAGTTCATACCAGAGTCAACGGGTTTCCGGCTACTCAGCAGTCTCCTGAGCCACCATGTTGCGAGTAGACTTGACACCGCAGATGATAGTATCCTTGTCGGAAATGACGGAAATCTTGTCGAACTTGAGGTCGCCTGCCTTGATCTTCTTGTCGAGGGCGAGGCTGGAGATGTCGACGGTGACATCGTCGGGGAGGTCCTTCATAAGGGCGCTGATGCGGATGAAACGGCTGTTCTGGGTGAACTTACCGCCCTGCTGTACACCGACGGAGTGTCCGGTGATGATCACGGGAACCTTGATGGCGATAGGCTTCTCCTCGTTGACTGCCAGGAAATCCACATGGAGGCAGCGGTCGCTGACCGGGTGGAACTGGAGCTCGTGAAGAACTGCGTTGTAGGTCTTGCCATTGTCAAGGACGAGGTCGACGATGTAGGACTTGGGAGTGTTGGTGAGGGCTTTGAGCTCTTTCTCATCTACGGTGAAGAGGATGTTCTCCATTCCGAGGCCGTAGAGGTTGCAAGGGACGACGCCCTGCTTGCGGAAGGCCTTGACGACCGCCTTGTTTCCGACCTGGCGGATCTGGCCCTTCAATTCAAAATGCTGCATTTTTTTAATTGTTAAAATGTGTTACTCAGCCCCGGACCTGCCGGGGCCCCATTGCACCAAAAGCCATCGGCTTTTCAAATGCGGGCGCAAATATAGGAATAAATAAATTAATCGACAAGTCCTGTGGCTTTATTCCACGCAAGTCCTTGATATTCCGAGTCAAGGAACGCGCTTCCGTCACAGGGAAGGTACATGCTCAGGCCGGAGAAGGTCTCGATGACAAAGCCTCCGTAATTCTTTAGGAACTCGGGCGTCGCAGCCTTGTAGAGCATGCATTCGCCCAATGCGGAAGTCAGGCTCCTGTGCTCCTCGTCGCTGATGCCGGCCTTGACCAGGATGTCTTCGAGGTCGTAGAACCAGTGCTTGTCGTAGCGGTAGTAGCGCTGGACCTGGGCGGGATTGAGGGTCGCAATGGAGGAACGATACTTTGAGAAAAGTGTCTTGCAGAGGGACGTAAGATTGTCCAGACGCTTGCAGTCCACGAGCGAGATGGTGGCGGAGCGGTTGGTCTTGTCGGTCCTGGAAGCATACTGCTGGTAATAGTCGTCCACTACTGCGCGGGTATCGGCCTTGTCTTTTTCCAGAAGGTGGGAAGCCAGGCTCTTGTAATCGAAACCGTCGGCGAGGATCTCGGCCTGGGAGAACCCGATCTGGTCACAGACGTCCTTGAACTCGTATGCGACCTCCACGCAGCCCATGAGGCACGCATCCAGGAGGAGGTAGTCGAGATGCATGGGTATGGAGGCCTTGAACTCCGCGATCTCCATCTCCATGGCATCCTTATAGTGGTTGGTGATGACGATGCTCTTGGTCAGGGGCTCACCCGGAAGAAGTTCCCTTTCCACATAAGGGAATGACGACAAAGGCGGGAACGGACGCTGCGCGATGCCTTTCTGTCCGGAGTGGGAGGCACGGTCGAACTTCTCGGGATTGTTGTAGTAGTAGACCGGAAGCCAGCCTGAGGCGTGCGAGGAGAACACCATGCCATAATGCTTGGACGGGAACTGACGCTGGATGTCCGAGAGGATGGTGCGCATCAGCGCCGGGTCGGCGAGGTGTCCGGGATAGGCCTTGAGGGTGTCGATGATGACTCCTTTCTTGCGGTCGCTGTACACACGGATGAGCTGGGGATCTACCTTGGTGCCGTAGTCTCCGCGGATTTTCGTGAGATGGCTCACTACCAGGAATGCGCGCGTGTCCTTCCGCGACGGGGCAAAGCCGGACTTAAGGTCCTTGATGTCCTCGCGGAGATACTCGCTGAGAGAATTGTACCCTGCGGAATAGAGGATGAGTACGTTGTCGTACCCTGTCTTGTCAGGGTCGACCCGCCCGCACTGGCATCCGCTCACCAGCGAGAAAGCCACGGCGAGGGCGAGAATAAACTTTGCAATCATCCTTTTCATATCCTTGCAAATATAAACTTTATTTTCCTTTTCTCCGCGGATGGTGTGCAAGAATCGAGCCCTGCCAGGAAGACGAGCCAATGTGCGTGTATATTTCCGTAGTAAGGATGCTTTCGTGTCCCAGCATCTCCTGCACTACGCGCAGGTCTGCGCCGTTCTCGACGAGATGCGTGGCGAACGAGTGCCTGAAGGTATGCGGCGAAATCTCTTTCCGCACGCCTGCGAGCATGGCTTGCTTCTTCACCATGTTGAACATGGAGATGCGGCTGAGGGGCTTGCCGAAACGGTTCAGGAAAACGTAGTCCTCGAAGCCCCTGGCCGGTTCCGGCCTGGCGCCGGACCAGGCTTCGAGGGCCTCTGCGGCCATTTCTCCCAGCGGCACTATCCTCTCCTTGTCGCCCTTGCCGACTATGCGCAGGAAACCTTCCTTCGAATAGATGTTCGAGATCTTCAGCCCCACTGCTTCGCTCACTCGCAGGCCGCAGCCGTAGAGGACTTCGAGAATGGCGCGGTCGCGCAGCCCGATGGGAGTCGACGTGTCCACCGAAGAGATGATGTCGTCAACTTCCTGCACGGACAGGACTTCAGGCAGGTAGCGGCCGATCTTCGGAGCATCTACTCCGTCGCAGGGATTCTCCTTGATGGAACCTTCGAGTATGAGCCAGTCGAAAAAGGAGCGGAATGCGCTGAGAAGACGCGCCTGGGAACGTTTCGAGAGCTCTTCGGAGCGGGCTGAAAGGTAGTCCGCGATGTCTGAAGCCCGGACTTTGGCGGCCTCCAGTCCCGACTCTTCGAGGAAAAGAGAGATGTCGGAGCAGTAGCCTGCCACCGTGTTCGGCGACAGGCCACGCTCTATCTTCAGATAATAGGCGTAATCCTTAAAGAGCCGCGTATTCGCGTCCATACTTCAGCATCTGACCGAGATAGTCGTCCGTGTACTCCACCCGGTAGTCCGTGATCCTGCCGTTCTCTACGACGGGGATGATGTCGGGGTTCACGAAGCCGCCGTAAGGCTTGAGGTTCAGGGATGCGTAGCGCTCGAGCACTTCCTTGTGCAGGACGGGATCGATGTGTACGGCATACTTCTCGACAAGGGCCTTGCCGGCCTCGTAGTCGCCTTCGGACTTGATCCTCTGGATCTCGGCAAGAAGGTCGCCGAACAGGCCGCGCAGGGCCTGGTAGTCGTTCACTACGAAATAGGTCTTGCCCTTGCGCACTTTCTTCTCAATCACCTTGTCCGCCATGCCTTTCTCATAACACCACTCGGAGATGAGCTTGCGGTTCTGCATGTGCGCCTCGGTATTGGGACGTCCAAGCTCGACGCGGCTGAACTGAACCATCATACCGTTGCGTATGTAGTTGGCGTATTCGGCCTTGTAGGCCTCCGGATCGGGCATTATGCCGAGCTCGACCATCTTGGGGTCGGCGCAGTAATAGAGGCCGAACAGGTCGGCGCGGGCCTCCTCGAGCGTGGAGCTGTATTCGCCGAGGGCGTTGGGCGACGTGCCCGGCAGCAACTGGCCGGAAGCGTGGCCCAGGCACTCGTGCAGGTCGGTATGTATCTCGTCGGTGACGGTGAGGTATTTCCTGGCCAGTTCGACTTCCTTCTTGTCCCATGCAAACTCGGTCAGGGTGCTCTTCGGACATTCCTGGGCGGCATAATCGTACGCATGGGTTATGTTGGCGATAGTCACGCTCTTGGAGCCGTGCTCCTTGCGTATCCAGTCGGCGTTCGGAAGGTTGATGCCGATAGGGGTGGAGGGATAGCAGTCGCCCGCGAGGCAGGCGGCGTTGATGACCTTGGCGCTGATGCCTTTGACTTGCGGTTTCTTGAAACGCGGGTCGACGGGGGAGTTGTCCTCGAACCACTGGGCATTGGCGCTGAGGATGTCGCTGCGCTCGGAGGCCTTGTGGTCCTTGATGTTTACAAGGGCCTCCCAGGCGCCCTTCCGCGCCAGCGGGTCGTTGTAATCCTCGACGAATCCGTTAACGAAGTCGACCGTGCCGATGGTGTCCTGCACCCACTCGATGTTGTATTTGTCCCAGAGCCTGAGGTCTCCGGTACGGTAGTACTCGACCAAGGTGGCAATATAATGCTTCTGGAGGTCGTTCTCAGCAACTTTGGCAGCCTTCTCGAGCTCCTCGATGATATGGTCGATGGCCGGCCCGTAGAGTCCTCCGGATTTCCAGGGAATCTCGCGTATCACGCCGTCCTCTCCCTTTACGACCTTGGTGTTGAGGCCGTAGGAAACAGGCTCGGGATCGTTCGGGTCTGCGATGGAGGCGTAGTAGCGCTCGACTTCGTCACGGGTCACTCCGTCGTAGAAATTGACAGCGGAAGCGGCTACGATGTCGGTCCCGGGGTCGGTGGACTTGCGGGAAGGGAGGAAGCCCCGGTCATAGATGACATGCATCATCTCCTGGCACTTGTCCCCGTCGCCGACGGCCTGCATCAGGCTCATGAAATACTCCTCGGAGCACGCCGGGAAGAACTTGTCCTCGGCATAGTGGTGATGGATGCCGTTGGAGAAGAATACGCGTTTGGCGTAGACGGTGAAGTCCTTGAATTCGTCGCAGTTACGGTCTCCGTCATAGTTCTCCAGGATGTTCTCGAGAACCTTCCTTACACCAAGGTTGTATTTCCCGTTCTGGTCCCAGTAGATGTCGCGTCCCCACTTTGCCGCTTCGGACAGGTGATATACGTATTCCTTCTGCTTGAGGCTGAGATCCTCCCAGCCTTCTATACGGTAGCGGATGATGCGCAGGTCCGCGAACTCGTCGATCTGATACTTGAAACCTTCCTGGCCGGCGGACTGCCGGCACGATACTAGCGCGAGTGCCGCGCCTGAGGTGATCAATGCCATCCTGATAAATCTTTTCATAAGAATATATGTTTAGGCAAAGATAGGAAAAATGAGTAAATTTGCAGTTCCAATCCTTCGTAATATGGCAGACGACGGCAGCATCATTATCAGGGGCGCCAGGGTGAACAACCTTCGGAACCTTACCGTGGAGATCCCCCGCGGCAAATTCGTCGTCGTCACCGGCATATCCGGCTCCGGCAAGTCGTCGCTGGCATTCGACACCCTCTTCGCGGAGGGACAGAGGCGCTTCGCGGAGAGTCTTTCCTCGTATGCCAGGCAGTTCCTCGGAAGGATGAGCAAGCCGGACGTCGATTCCATCGACGGCGTGCCTCCGGCCATCGCCATCGAGCAGAAAGTCAACGTCCGCAACCCGCGTTCGACCGTGGCCACTACCACGGAGATCTACGACTATCTCCGTCTGGTATATGCCCGCATAGGCCGCACGTTCTCGCCCATAAGCGGACAGGAAGTCAAGTGCAACAGCGTCGGTGACGTCATGTCGTACATCTTCGACGGCGAGCCCCACGTCGTCTATCTTCTCGCCGACGTGGGTTGGAAGGAGCGTGAGGACAAGGTGGAGTTGATGCTCGGGCTTAAGGAGGAGGGCTATTCCCGCTTCTTCTCCGGCGGTACGGTCTACCGCATCGAGGACGTGATGCAGCGTTCCGAGACCGGGGATTTCCCGTCCGACCTTTACCTGCTCATCGACCGTATGAAACTCGCCGGCGGGGAGCCCGATGCCGACTTGCGCACGCGCATGCTCGCATCGGCCGATACCGCCTTCACCCGCGGCGGCGGTACTATGCTGGTCTGGCGCGACGGCGAACTCCGCACTTTCGTGAACCGTTTCGAACTCGACGGGATGACCTTCCGCCGTCCGGACGAGTATATGTTCAGTTTCAATAGCCCCCTGGGGGCCTGTCCCTCCTGCGGCGGCCTCGGCAAGATCATCGGCGTGAGCGAGGACCTCGTGATCCCCGACAAGACCAAGAGCATCTACGACGGGGCCATCGCCTGCTGGAGGGGCGAGAAGATGGGATGGTTCAAGGACCATCTCGTCGCTGTTTCCCAGCGCTACGGCATCCCTGTCTTCGAGCCTTACTGCCAGCTCTCCGACGAAGTCAGGAAGAAAATCTGGGACGGCGTTCCGGCCGAGCGCGAGGAGGATTCCCTGATCGGCATAGGCGAGTTCTTCCGCTGGGTCGAGACCCAGCGCTACAAGATACAGTACAAATATATGCTCAGCCGCTTCTCGGGGCGGACCACCTGTCCCGACTGCCACGGCAGCAGGCTCCGCAAGGACGCCCTGTACGTCAAGGTCGGCGGCAAGGACATCCACGAGGTCCTGTGCATGAACGTCGAGCAGGCCATCGACTTTTTCTCGGGGCTCGAGCTGGACGCTTACGAGCGCACCGTGGCGGCAGGGCCCATAGACGAGATCCTGTCCCGCCTGCGCTGCATCGTGGACGTGGGCCTCGGCTACCTTACGCTCAACCGCGCCAGCAACACCCTGTCTGGCGGAGAGAGCCAGCGCATCAACCTCGTGACCGCGCTGGGCTCCTCCCTGGTAGGGTCGATGTACATCCTCGACGAGCCCTCCATCGGCCTGCATTCGCGCGACACCGACCGCCTCATAGCGGTCCTCAGGCGTCTGCGCGACATCGGCAACACCGTAGTCGTTGTGGAGCATGACGAGGAGATCATCCGCGCCGCGGACCTGCTCATCGATATGGGCCCGCGTGCGGGAATTAACGGCGGCGAGATAGTGTTCCAGGGCAGCGTAGGCTCGGTTGAGCCTTCTGCTGATGACTGCGCCAGGTCGCTGACCCTCCAGTACCTGACCGGCCGGAGGCCGCGCCTGTCGCGAGAGAAACGCCCCTGGCACTATTCCATCACCGTTAAGGGGGCTATGGAGCACAACCTTAAGGACATCGACGTCAAGTTCCCTCTCGGGGTCCTGACGGTCGTGACCGGTGTCAGCGGCAGCGGCAAGTCCTCGCTCGTAGGTGACATCCTGTATCCCGCGATGTACCGCAGGATCAACGACAGCGGCGACCTTCCCGGCCTGCACCGCGGCCTGGCCGGCAACCTCGACCGCATATCCCGTGTGGAATACGTGGACCAGAATCCCATAGGCAAGAGCACCCGCTCCAATGCCGTCACTTACCTCAAGGTATTCGACGACATCCGCAAGCTCCTCGCCGAGCAGCAGTACGCCCGCATCAACGGCTTCGGCCCCAACTACTTCTCCTTCAATCAGGACGGAGGCCGCTGCCCCGAATGCCAGGGCGACGGCTTCGTCAAGATCGAGATGCAGTTCATGGCTGACGTCACCATGGTCTGCGAGTCCTGCGGGGGCAAACGTTTCAAACCTGACGTACTTGAAGTCAAGTACAACGGCAAAAACATCGACGACATACTCAATATGAGCGTGGACGAGGCGATAGCGTTCTTCTCGGCCGGCAAGGAGCATCTGGCGCAGACCATCGCGCGCAAGCTTCAGCCGCTCGTGGATGTCGGCCTCGGATACATCAAGCTCGGACAGAGCAGCAGCACGCTTTCCGGAGGCGAGAGCCAGCGCATCAAACTGGCGTATTTCCTCTCGATGAGCGGGTATGGCGAGGGTACTGACACCAAGAAAATACTCTTCATCTTCGACGAGCCCACCACCGGCCTGCATTTCTACGATGTCGAGAAACTCCTCAAGGCCTTCGACGTGCTCCTGGCTAAAGGCCATTCCCTCGTCGTGGTCGAGCACAACCTCGACGTCATCCGCTCTGCGGACTGGGTGATCGACCTGGGGCCGGATGCCGGCGACAGGGGAGGAGAAGTGGTCTTCGAGGGCACTCCTGAGGATCTTGCAGCCAAGGGAGACACTTACACGGCTAGGTATCTCAGGGAAACGCTCAGATGATATGGATGCGGTCATAACATATGTCAACGGTTTGGATCCGGTGTGGCAGGAATCTTTCCGGACCCGCATCGGAGGCCCTTCCGGGGGCAAGCAGTACCGCGACTGGGGTACGCTTCGCTATCTCCTGCGGGGCATCGAACGGCACCTGCCGTTCGTGCGCAACGTCTATCTGGTAGTGTCAGGCGAAAGCCAGGTGCCGGAATGGGCGGACAGAGAACAACTGAAAACCGTCCTTCACAGCGACATAATTCCGGAGAGGTTTCTTCCTGTATTCAGTTCTTCGGCCATCGAGATGTTCCTGCACAGGATTCCCGGTCTGGACGAGGAGTTCCTTTACCTTAACGACGATTTCTTTCCCTTGCGCGACTGCAGGCCCGAATATTTCTTCAGGGACGGCAAGGCTGCGGCATCTTTCCATAGGCATATCCTCGTGCACGGGATGTACAAGCATCACTGCCGTAATTGCGACCGCGTGGCGCGCGAGGCCGCCGGTCTCGGCAAAGCCCTGCTGTACCGGCGACCGCAGCACACCTGCGGGGCGCTGCTCCGGAGCGTATGCGAGGAGCTGTGGGCCCGGGAGGGGGAGCGCATCAATGCCTCTATCTCTCCGTTACGCCGCGAGGACAACTTCAACTACTATCTGTTCAGCGACTACGCCTTTTACACCGGCAGGACCTTCAACAGGAAGGTCTCCAACCGACACTTCTCCACTGCCGTCGCAACGATGGACAAGGTCTGCTCCTTCATAGAGGAACCGTCCTCCGACTTCGCCTGCATCAACGACGTCAATATGTCCGAGGATAAGTATCAACTGTACCGTAAACGCCTTCTGGAGGCTTTCGAAAGGGCATTCCCGGAAAAATCCCGCTTCGAGCTCTAGGGGTTGACCACCACCATAACCAGGAAACCGTCGTTGACCGGAGGACCGGCGTCGATGGTGAACATTCCGGTGCCGTTGTCTTTGAGCGTAAGCGTTACCCCTTTGCCGTCGGGATCCATCTCATATGTGTAAATGCCCCTGTCCACGTCGAAGTCGAGATCGTCGCGGTCTATGATGACGGGGGTATCCTCCGGATACACTTCCACCCATACGTGGACCTTCTCGTTGTTTGTCCCGGTGATGAACTGCCCGGGGTAGAGCTTGATCCAGGCTTCGCCGATGACCTCTTCCGGTCCTACCAGGTCGTCCGGATCGGTGCTTCCCTTGCGCGTCACAAGAAGGCTGTAAGAGTATTTGACGTTGCGGCTGAGGCCGTGGGGCCCTGATGCATAACCGAATCCGTCCTGGTTGATCTCCACAGGATAATAGTATGTGATGCCGTCAATGTCGCCCTGGACCACCATCCTGGTGTGCGGGCTTCCCGGCGTATCTTCGGCGGAGTCATTGGGATAGCAGTACAGGTGTACCGGCGACCACTGGCCAGGAGTGACGCCGCGGCTCACCATCTCGGGATGCTTCATCCCGGAGACATAGACCTGGTCCAGGCCGCCGGCATTCTCGAGCTCGGTGATGCGGAAGCCGTCCTTGCGCAGGACCTCGACGCTGCCGGAAATGTTGGTCAGGTACACCCGGCAGTTTTCCAGCGTCCTGCTGCGGTAGCCGCGTCCCGTGAAATCGCATTTGAGATGGTCCAGGCAGATGTCAGCGAGCAGCGGGGTGAGCTGCAGGGGCGTGTACCCGGCTGCGCCTGCGCTGATCTGGCATTCGCCGCTCATCACGGGGCGGGCCGGGTCCTCGTCCTTGAGCCTCCAGACCATGCCCTCCAGCGATTCGTAACTGCGGAACTCGCTGGCGGTGAAGCTCTTGCCTATGCAGTTGGCCAACACTACGACGAGTTTGTCGCCGGCGCTTGAGCTGATGTCGAGGTAAGGGGTGTCAGGCCTGTCGAAACTGCAGTACGAGTCCAGCCTGCGGACATCGTCGTCATTGAAGACGAACACGTCGAGGCGTTCGATGTCTTCATACCCTGAATAACCTGCTTTGGTAGGGTATTCCTTCGCTATCATGACGTCGGGCAGGAACAGCGTGGTGGTCACGCTTGTTTCAGATGAAAAAGGGTCGGCGGAGGAACTGCACGAAACCGTCGTGCCGGTCAGAAATAGCAAGCATGATAAGACTGAAATATGTGCCAGAAACGGCTTTTCGGCCCTTGCGGGCCCGGACGGTAGCCCGAACAGATGTGTTACCGGTGCATGAGGTTTCATAGTCGAAGATTTGAGGGTATCCGTAACCGTGCGGCTTCCGCCGACCTTTGTTCGGGAGCAAAGCTATGGAATTATACCTCATGCCATCTCAAAAAACATATATTTCGGGTGGTAAAGCGAACTATTTATATGTTCCACATCTTTTTATATGAAAAAAGTATCCGGCCGGAAACCGGTCGGATACTTCTGATGTGTGATGTCGGCTAACCGCCGAAGTTGTCGTAGAGTACGTTGGCAGGGTCTACTCCGAGCGAATCGAGGAGATTGTTCACGGAGGAAACCATCATCGGAGGTCCGCACATGAAGTACTTGATGTCCTCGGGAGCCTCGTGGTCCTTGAGGTAGGTCTCGTTCATCACGTTGTGGACGAAGCCTGCAGTGTAAGGCACGCCTGCGGCATCCGCTGCCGGGTCCGGACGGTCGAGGGCGAGGTGGAACTTGAAGTTCGGGAACTCTTTCTCGATCTCGGCGAAATCCTCGAGGTAGAAGGCCTCGACGAGGGCACGTGCGCCATAGAAGAAATGAACCTTGCGGTTGGTCTTCATGGTCTTGAACAGATGCATGATGTGGCTGCGGAGCGGGGCCAGGCCGGCGCCGCCACCCACGAAGATGTATTCCTGGCTGTCGGGATCGTCCTTCGGA
>JAEEGL014195839.1_pt1 | contig 19371 bp, 14 predicted proteins | sample 9134231 | NCBI WGS metagenome assembly JAEEGL01 (sample SAMN16246548, study PRJNA631951) | gut metagenome | biome: gut microbiome; feature: rumen; material: fiber-attached | host: Bos | place: Iran: Karaj | collected 2018-10
CTGTCAGTGAATTGTGCTACGCTGACAAGAAATGACTGAAAAGAATCTGGAACGCTTTCTGTCTTGTTTGATGTTTTTTTAAGATACACTGTGATTACCTCGAATCTTCAGATTTTGTATCTGAGGATACGAGAGCCTATTACTTATTTGGAGGACACTCGCATCCCCAGAATGGGTTTATGGTGCAGCATACCGTTGATAGCAGTCATGCCGCGCCGCCTACATTTATGCCAGTACAAAAGTTGGTAGCTGATATACCGGCTTGCTTATACAATCATACGCACCGCCGCCTTTCGGTTTTTGTGTTCACTCTCGGAGAAGATCCAGCAGCGCGTAGTAGTAATAGGTGCGGTTGCGCGGCTTGTTGTCCGAATAGAGAATTTTGTTTTCCACCAGAAGGCCAAGAAAACGGTTTACACTTGTTGGAGGCGCTTTTGTGACCTCGGCCACCTGTTTTGCGTTTGTAATCGGGTTTTTGTACAGCGCGTCGATAACATCCACCATTCCAGAGGAACGCGCCAAAGCACAGGCCTTCGCCATGTGGTCGTTATAGAGCGCGTTGATCTTTGTGATCAACTGGATATACTTGCCGCATTGTGTCGCTACCGTTTGGAGGAAGAATTTGATCCACTCATTCCATTCGCCTTTGAAGCGGATATTATTGAGAAGGGTATAGTACTTGATCTTATCCCGTTCCAAAGCCTCGCTAATGAAGAAGCAGGGAAGGTCAATCTGCTTCTTCGCATACAGGTACATGGGGATCAGCATTCTGCCTACGCGCCCATTACCGTCCATAAAGGGATGGATGGACTCAAACTGCGCATGAATGATCGCAGTACGGACAAGAGGCCGGAAATTGTCGCTCGGCGTGTTGATGTAAGCAATAAGGTTGTCCATCAGACCGGGCACATCTTCCGGAATAGGGGGAATGAAGGTGATGGCGTGGGACTTGTCCTTCTTCCCAATATAGTTTTGCGAAACGCGGTAAGCGCCCACGATATCCGGCTTTTCCACGTTGCCGCGCATCAAGGCGGAATGCATCGTGTAGAAAAACTCATGGGAGAAATCATGATAACGGAGAAGATCATATCCGGTCACAGTTGCCAGATAGTAATTCATGACCTTATTTACATCTTGATTGCTCTCGTTGGGGGCAAGCTGGTTAATCAAAACTCCGTCCAGCGTTGCCTGCGTTCCTTCTATAGCAGAGGACGCGACAGCCTCTTTTTGCTGGAGCGTGGGCATAAACCAGGACGAGTCCAGCTTACTGTCACGAATCTTCTCCTTATACACCTCCAGCTTCGACGTAGCATCAATCAGCTCCTCAAAGAACACAGACTGATCGATGATTCCGCTTTGTAGAGGAAGCATATTTGCTTGATAAGACCCAGTCATGGTTGCAACATCCCCTTTCTGCGGCATATTATATCACATTAAAACCAAAAGTCAAGTGTTTTGGTTTTACTCTTTTTTGCATTGGCATTTTACTTCCATTTTTTGATAATTTGGTTTTAGCGCTATTCCCGTGTTCGGCTCGGCGAAGGGTCGCATGAAGGCAGCTCAAAATGGGCTAATTAATAGGGGAAAACCGGAAGATAATCCGCGGAAAGCCTTGGAGCCACAGGAAAAACGTAATAATGCTGCTTTAGTACGGTCTCAAAGCGGCACGTAGAGCTTCTCAGTTTTCCAAGAGATAATCGCTTTCTTTTCAAGGCGCACGCGCCTCAGCGCGCGTCTTTTTTTTCTTGCCATGCTTGTTATTTGGATATAAAATAGGAGAAGCAGGACGCCACATAACTGATACGAAAAAAGGAAGGATACTAATGTTCAGGCTTGAGACAGAAAGACTTATAATAACCGAATTTTCGCCCGAGATGGCGGAGGACGTACACTTAAACTCTCTTGACGCGGATAACCGGCGCTTTGTGCCCGACGAGGTCTTTGAGACTGTAGAGGAAGCGGCGGAGACAATAGAGTTTTTATCCGCGCAGTACGGAGGCTGCGAGGGCCCGCTTGTCTATCCCGTTCTCACAAAGGACGGCGCGAATATAGGCTACGTTCAGGCTGTGCCCCTCGGCGGCGCATGGGAGGTAGGCTATCATATCGGTGAGAGATATACCGGAAAGGGCTACGCGACGGAGGCGGTAAAGGCCTTTCTGCCCGTTATTATGGAGAGGATAGGCATAGAGAGGATGGAGGGAGTCTGCCTTGCCGACAACTCTAAGTCGCGCAGGGTTATGGAGAAGTGCGGCTTTTCTTTGGAGTTTGAAGGCGTCGGGGACTACCAGGGCGAGAAAAGAGAGATATGCCGTTATTGGTTCGTAGGGAAATAATAAAGGCGACGCAAGAGATCCCTGAGTCCGGCAGAGCGTTCTTCTCCTGCCGAGTGCGGGCGAAATTTATACGCAAGCATCTTCTCAAAAGCCGAGCGTTAAGATATAATAGAAAAAAGCATAAGGAGAGATCGCCGTGAAAACGTGGACAAAGGAAGAACGCTACCGTGTGCTTAAAAGCGAGGAGGAGATTCGTCCCCTCTTCGAGAGCATAGTGAAATCGGACTACAGGCAGCATTATCATATCCAGAGCGTCACCGGGCTTTTGAACGACCCGAACGGCTTCGTTTATCATGGCGGGCTTTGGCATCTCTTCTATCAGTGGTGCCCCTGGGGCGCGGTGCACGGTCTGAAATACTGGTATCACACAGTGTCCGAGGACCTTGTAACGTGGAAGAACGCAGGAGTATGCATCAGACCCGACACGCTTTACGACAACAAGGGCGCTTACTCCGGCTCCGCTCTGCCGGAGGACGGAGAGGTCTATCTCTACTACACGGGAAACCACAGAGACGAGAACTGGGTGCGAAAGCCATATACCTGCATCGTGAAGCTCCGCGACGACGGAACGGCGGAAAAGCTCGACCCGCTTTTCGGACCCAACGAAAACTATACCGAGCATCAGCGCGACCCGAAGATAATATACAATGAGGAAAACGGGAAATACTATATCGTTCTCGGCGCACAGACGTCCGACAAAAAGGGCTGCGTTATAATCTACTCATCCGACTCTCCGACAGAAGGCTGGAGCTTCGCCGGTCAGCTTAGAATCCCCGGCTTCGAGGACTTCGGCGATATGTGGGAATGCCCGTCCATCGAGAAAATAAGCGGCTACGACGTGCTGCTCTTCTGCCCGCAGCACCTCACTCTGCCCGGGCGCGGCGGTTCAATTCACCACAGCGGCTACCTTCTCGGGCATATGGACTGGGAGAGCCTAACCTTCGCCCCGGACAACACGAGGTTCCATGTGCTCGATTTCGGCTTCGATTCCTACGCCGCAGAGTGCGCAGCCAACCCTTCGGATAAGAACAAGGCGACTCTCGTCGCTTGGATGGGGCTGCCCGACGCATCTTACCCCACCGACGATGAGGACTGGTCCGGCTGCCTCACTCTCCCGCGAGAGCTGAGAGTCCGGGACCGAAGGCTCATCCAGCAGCCGATAGACGGGCTGAGAAAGCTGAGAGGAGCGAGGATAGACCTCGAAGAGACGGATATTCTGCCACGTGTTTGCGAGCTTGAGCTTATAATGCGCGGCGGCGACCTTGAGCTGAGCCTTTTCGCAGGAGAGAACGGCGCGGGCGGGCTCAGGATAGCCTACGACGACGCGGCGCGGGAGATAACGGTAGACCGCTCGCAGATGAAGCGCCGCTTCAATACCGAATGGGGCGAGGAGCGCAGGCGTCCGCTTCCCAAGGGACTGTTCCACCTGCGCATCTTCATCGACCGCAGCTCAGTTGAGATATTCGTAAACGACGGCGACGCGGTGTTTTCATCCCGCGTATTCCCGACGGAAGGCGAGGACAGGATCAAGCTGAAGGGCGACGCTTCCGTGCGCTTGTGGGAGCTCGGCCGTGCAGTCGAGGAGGATTTCGCGGTCTGATCAAAAAAACTCGCCTTTTCTTGACAATCGGCGGCGTTTGGGATAACATAACAGAAGACAGTTCATATCAGGAGGCGCTTTGACCTTGCCGGAAGAAAAGAAAGAAACGGCCGCGACGGAAGCTCATGAAAAGCTTACAGAGAGAATGAGCGCGATAATTAAGCGGGATTGGAAAACCATACCGAACTTTATGTGTTATTTCCGTATCCTGCTCATCCCCGTGTTCATAGTGCTTTACGTCAAGGGGATGTACCGCTCCTCGGCCGCAGTTATAATAATAAGCTGGTTTTCCGACGTTGCAGACGGCTTTGTCGCAAGAAAATTCAATATGATCTCCGCGCTCGGAAAGGTGCTCGACCCGGTCGCGGATAAGATGACGCAGGTCGCGATATTCATCTGTCTCGGGCTTCGCTATCCTCTCGCTTTCGTCCTTGTCGCCGTCATAGCCGCCAAGGAGCTCACGATGCTCGGACTCGGACTTGTGGTATTTAAAGACGCAAACAGGGTCGACAGCGCGAGATGGTACGGGAAGATAGCCACGGGAGCTATCGCGCTTACGGCGATAGTTCTTGTCGCCGCTCCCTTCTTTATTCCGGGCGGCATATCGCCTGAAATCGCAAAATGGCCTATAATCGGCTGCATCGTGCTTGCAAGCTTCTCATATCTTATGTACGTTATCCGATATGTCGGCATAATCAAGGAGATAAAGGGGAGAAAATAAAGTGGCTGCGTATATTTTCAGTCTCGTTCTCGGTTTGTTCTTCTCCGTTCTTGAAGTCTTGTATCTCGGCTGGGATTGGAAGCTTTTGATTTTTATCCCGCTGACTATCGCCGCGACGGTGATAGCTGTATTTCTCGTTTTCATCGTGACTATATGGATAATCTCGCTCTTTATAGATATGGAGAAGAAATACGATGCTCCAACGAAGTTCTATATGGAGCTTATCAATTTCGCTTTCACTTATCTGCTTCTCATCCTCGGCGTTAGAGTTAAGCTCGAGGGAGGCGAGAAGGTGCCGACGGATAAGCGATTCCTCGTCGTCTCCAATCACGTCCACGCGTTCGACCCGCTTTTCGTTATCCTCTCGCTGAGAAATACGTGGGTGAGCTACGTATCAAAGCCCGAGAATTTCAAGATACCCATAATCGGAAGATATATGCACCGCTGCCTGCATCTCCCGATAGACAGAGACAACCCGAGAAACGCCCTCCTAACGATAAACGAGGCGGCGGACCAGATAAGCCGCGGAGCCGTCAGCATGGGCATATTCCCGGAGGGCACGCGCTCAAAGACCGGAGAGCTCGGCGAATTCAGAAACGGAGCTTTCAAAATAGCGCAGAAGGCGAAATGCCCCGTCGTAGTCGCCGCCATTAAAAACTCGCGCAAGGCTGCGCGCAGACCTTTCGTAACGGTAACGGTCAAAATAGCCGGAGTTCTGCCATACGGGGAGATCGCGGAAATGCGCACCGCTGAGATAAGCTCAAAGGTCAGAGAAATGATACTTACCGCGTAAAGGTATAATAATAGCCGCCGGAACAACCGGCGGCGTTTTTTATTCTATTATCATAGCTCGTATCGCCTCGACGGCGACCTTTATAGCGATAGCGGTGTCGTGGTTATCCTCCTCGAAGAGTCCGGCGGCTTTGCGCTCCTGGTTCCAAACGACGCTGAGCACCGTTCCGCAGCGCACGCCGAGAGCGGCCGCGACAGTGAAGAGGGCGGCGGACTCCATCTCGCTTGCGAGAACGCCGAGCTTCTTCCACGCCTCCCACTTGGCCAGAAGCTCATAGCTCACAGGGCTCTTTTCCGGGCTGTGCTGTCCGTAAAAGCTGTCCTTGCACTGAACGACGCCCGCATGCCAGGTGAAGCCGAGAGACGCGGCCGCGTCGACGAGGGCGCGGGTAACGCCGTAATCCGCAGTTGCCGGATATTCGATAGGCGCGTATTCGCGGCTCGTTCCCTCCATGCGGACGGCTCCGGTGGCGATGACTACGTCAGACGAGCGCACCTTCATGTTGATTCCGCCGCAGGTCCCGACGCGGATGAAGGTATCGGCGCCTATCTTCGTTAGCTCCTCCATCGCGATTGCGGCGGAGGCTCCGCCAATGCCGGTGCTTGTAACGGATACGGGAACGCCGCCCAGCGTGCCGGTGTAAGTGGTGAATTCCCTGTTCTGCCCGACGAGCCTCGGCGAGTCGAAATACTTTGCGATCTTCGCCGAGCGGGCCGGATCCCCGGGCAGGATGACGAAGCGGCCGACGTCGCCCTCCGAGAGAGCGATATGATACATTTTTTCCTTTGACATTCTGCCCTTCCCCCTTTGGCATTTTCTCTCCTTATTTTACTTTAATGCCGCGCATAAAACAAGGTCTCTCTTGCAAATTTTGCTCTGCGGTAGTAGAATGTTTTTGTTATTCGTGGGAAGGAGGCGCGCAGATGAAGCACAAGAAGATAGCGATCATCGCCATAGCTCTCGCTGTCGGCGTAGCCGTCGGCGCTCTCGGCTTTTACGGTATCCTTGAGCTCTCCGGAAAGACGATAGTGAGCCGCACGATCGTGCCGTCAGACGCCGAGAACGGAGGAAAAACCCAGAGCGCAAATCAGTCCGGGCTTATGGAGCTTGCGGTACGCGCCGCGAGATTTATCAAGATGCGCGACTTCAAGAGCCTCTCCGAGATGGCGCATCCCACCTTCGGCGTTTACTTCTGCCCGGGTGCGACGGTTAATCTCAGAAACAACAAGGTCTTTACTCAGTATGAGGTATCGAATTTCCGAGACGATGAGAATTCCTACGTCTGGGGTGTCTCGACCGATACCGGAGTGCCTATCGAAATGACAGCAGAGGAATATTTCTCGCGCTACGTTTATGATAAGGACTATGCCAATGCGCCGATAATAGGAGTGAACTATGCGGCCCGCACGGGAAACAGTCTTGAAAATCTCTCCGAAGCTTTCCCAAACGCCAAATTCGTCGACCTATGTTTTCCGGGTACCGAGGCGAACGAGTACCACGACTGGGGACTTCTGCGCCTCTGCTTCGAGGAATACAAGGGCATGCAGCGACTGACCGCTGTAATACACTCGGAATACACCGTATAATAAGTCCGGCGGGAGCGAACAACTCCCGCCCGTTTTTTAAGGAGCACTTATGCGACACGTATCTCTCGCTCTCTGCGCCCACGTCGACGCGGGGAAGACGACTCTCTCCGAGGCGCTGCTCTATGCGTCGGGAGCGATAAGAAGAAAGGGCAGAGTCGACCACGGCGACGCATTTCTGGATACCGACCCCATAGAGCGCGACCGCGGTATAACTATATTCTCAAAGCTTGCCCGGCTCCAGTCCGGCGACCTCGCCGTGACTCTTATGGACACGCCCGGCCACGTCGATTTCGCAGCCGAGGCGGAGCGCACTCTCGCTGCCGCGGACGCAGCCGTGCTCGTCGTCAGCGCGTCGCAGCCCGTGCAGGGGCACACGAGGACGCTCTGGAGCATACTGCGCCGCTTCTCCGTTCCGACCTTCATCTTTGCAAATAAGATGGACCTTGCCGGCGCGGAGAGAGGGAAAATAATGGAGGAGCTGAGACGCGAGCTGTCTCCCGCCTGCGCCGTGCTGGATGGAGAGGCCGCCGAGGAGGCGGCTATGGCTGACGAGGCGGCTATGGAGGAATACCTCGGCGGCGGACTCTCCGACGGTACGGTCAAAAGACTGATAGGCGAAGAGAAGCTTTTTCCCGTGCTTTTCGGGTCAGCTCTGCGCGACGAGGGAGTGGCTGAGCTCTTAGACGCGCTCCGCCGCTTTCTGCCTGTGCCGGAGAGAGGGCCGGATTTCGGCGCTCTGGCGTATAAGATAGCGCGTGACCCGGCGGGAGCGCGTCTGACCTATCTCAAGATAACCGGCGGCGCACTGAAGGTCAAGGACAGCCTTGACGGGGAAAAATGCGACCAGATAAGGGCGTATTCCGGCGAGAAGTATACTCTGCTCAGGGAGGCTGAGGCGGGAGATACAGTCGCAGTGACCGGACTTGAGGATAGCTGGGCGGGAAAGAAATACGGAAGCCGAAGAAGGACTGGCAGGGAGCTCATCCGCCCCGTAATACGCTATTCCGCCTCGCTCGGCGAGGGCGTAGATCCGCACAGGGCATACGAGGCTTTTAAAAGGCTTCAGGAGGAGGAGCCTCAGCTCTCAGTCGAGCTTGACCCCGTATCGGGCGGAATAACCGTTGGGCTTATGGGCGAAGTGCAGTCCGAGGTCATAGAGCGCATAATGCGCGAGAGATATTCCATACCCCTTAGCTTTACGGACGGCGGTATAGTTTACAGAGAGACGATAGAGGATACCGTCGAGGGAGTGGGGCATTTTGAGCCGCTGCGCCACTATGCCGAGGTGCATCTCATCCTTGAGCCCGGCGAGAGAGACAGCGGCATAACCCTCGCATCCTCAGTTCCAGAGGACGAGCTTGACCGCAACTGGCAGAGGCTCATTCTGACCCACCTTGCGGAGAAACAGCATCTCGGCGTTCTCACAGGCTCGCCTATAACCGATATCAGGATAACCCTCGCCGCGGGCAGGGCGCATATTAAGCACACTGAGGGCGGCGATTTCCGCGAGGCGACCTACAGAGCCGTGCGGCAGGGGCTTATGCAGGCGAAGAGCGCGCTGCTCGAGCCCTACTACGATTTCACCCTTGAGCTCCCGCAGGAGAACGTCGGTCGCGCCCTCTCCGACCTCGTGAGAATGGAGGCGGCATACGCCCCGCCGGAGACGGGAGACGGATTTGCCGTTATAAAAGGCTCGGTCCCCGCGTCTGAGCTTTTGGGCTACGATACCGTCCTGGCGTCCTATACACGTGGTCTCGGGCGTCTTACGGCCGTTCCCGGAGGCTTCAAAAAGTGCCACAACGCACAGGCGGTTATCGACGCGAAGGGCTATGACCCGGAGCGCGACGAGGCCAATCCCTCATCAAGCGTCTTCTGCTCACACGGAGCCGGAGTTATCGTAAAGTGGGGCGAAGTTAAAGAGAAAATGCATATAGAAAGCGTTTTGAAGGGAAATTCTGAGCAAATTCGCGGCGAAGTGGTGACTATACCCGCAGGCGGTCTGTCCCGCGCAGCGACGGACAGGGAGCTTCAGTCGATATTCGAGCGGACTTACGGCAGGATAGAGCGTCGCGATGTGCTGCCCTCGGACGAGAGGAAGAAATACGAGCCCAGGAAAAATCTCGACCCGGGACCGAGGGAAATAAAGCCCCGTTTTACAGGAGCTGAATATCTGCTCGTGGACGGCTATAATATCATCTTTGCCTGGGACGAGCTGAAAAGGATAGCGGAGGAGAGCGTTGATGCGGCGCGGAAGGCGCTTATGGACGTGCTTTCAAATTTCCGGGGCATAAGAAGAAACGAGCTCATCCTCGTTTTCGATGCCTACAAGGTCTCCGGCGGACGCGGGAGCGTTCAGAACTACCACGGGATAAGCGTGGTCTATACGAAGGAGGCGGAGACGGCAGACACCTATATCGAGAAGACGGCGCATAAGCTGTCTAAGTCGCACAAGGTCTACGTCGCCACCTCGGACGGACCGGAGCAGATGATAATCCTCGGCTCCGGGGCTTTGAGAATGACGGCTATGGAGCTTAAAAGCGAGATAGAAGCGGCAAAGGCTCAGATTGGAGATATTTTGCGAAGGTCACAGCTCAGCTCCAGAACGAGACCGGTCGAGGATGCCTTCAGAAAAGCGGAAAAGACTGATAAATAACTCTGCGAACCAACTGCGGACGGCGAACTGCTGAGGTCGTAGCAATCGAAAAGCCTGCCTTAAACCTCAAGGGTAAGGCAGGCTTATCATTACGCCTCCATCTGCTTTCCGAGGAAGCCGGCGACCGTTTGAGCGAGCTTTTCCTCAATATCGCCCGCAGAGTCGTCTCCGCCGGTGAAAAATATAACGCTGCCCATAAGCTCGCCCTCAGTGAGTATGGGCGCGGAGATATTGACGACGTACTTTTCCGCCGCGTCGCTGAGCCGGAGACCACTCTCTCCGCTCTTTCTGCGGTAAAGCCTTCTGAGCTCCATTATGCTCTCAAGGTCTGAGCTTAGCGGCTTTGACAGAAGCTCTCTCTTGGGAACTCCGGAGACGGCTATAACGCTGTCTCTGTCCGTTATCGCTACGGGCGATCCCGCGGCTCTGCCGAGAGTCTCGCACATTGCCGCCGCGTTATCTCCGAGCTCGCCCATCGGCGAGTATTTTTTGAATATTACCTCTCCATCCTTCTCTGTGTATATCTCCAGAGGGTCGCCGTCGCGTATGCGAAGAGTCCTTCTGATCTCCTTCGGTATTACGACCCTGCCTAGATCGTCGATGCGCCGGACGATTCCGGTTGCTTTCATATCATTTCCTCCTTGCGGGTTATCCCGATTAAGTCAAAAGTAGTATTTGCCGCAAAGGGAGAAAAATACTAAGGTTTTTATTTCCGAATAACAAACAGGGTAAACGGCGCTCCAGCAGATTTTGAGACGGCGAAAAGGAGCTTTTTGACGCGGACTGCTTGAACAATAACGTAACGCTTGATATAATTTGTTTGTATGATGGGAAAACAGACAATAATTGCCGGAGGCGTTTTTATGAAGACCGAGAAACTGATTACCTTATTGCTTGCTATATCTATCCTGCTCGGAGCTGCGTCATTTCCCGCTTCTGCTGCTGAGCCGAAGTATTCGATAGCTCTCGCGACGGCGTCTGCTGACGGAAGGGCTATCTCGCTCGATAAGACGGAGGCTGAGGCGGGGGAAGAGGTGACCGCTTCCTTCAGCACGTCGCGATACAGGCTGAGGAGCATGTATTATGTTAACTCAAACGGTGACAAAACGTATCTTCTGGCAGCGCCGCCTTGGCAGGATTCTTTTTCCGTATCGTTTACGATGCCGGCGTCTGATATCTCCGTATACGCGGAGCTTGTGCCGCAGAGCGAATATAAGCAGCAGGTACGGATGTACGTGCCGCTTCAGGAGTATTTCAAGCTCGACAAGGTCTATACAAAAGGAAATGAGACGGTAACCATTTACGTAACTCCTCCCGAGGGCAAGGAAGTGTCGAATATCAGGCTGGAGACGGAGCAGGGCGGGGTATATTCTTCGTGGTACAGGATCGACTGTGTTCCCGGGCAGAGAGAATTCACCATAACGATGCCTGAGGACGAGTCGATAGACGTCTATTTCGAGGCTACGCTTTCTTCATTACACACCGTGACTTATAAGATAGAAAACGGCGTCTGGGCGGACGGAACTGCCGAGCCCGTAACGGAGAGAGTTTTTGACGGCGGCACTCCTGCGAATATACCGACCGGGATGAAGGCGGATTACGGCTACGGAGTCGGAAGGTGGGATAGAGAGCCTGCCTCCGCAACGATAAAAGAGGACGCAGAGTTCACTTTTGCCTATGGTCACTACACAATCACCTTCGATACCTGCGGCGTCGGCACCCCGCCACCTCCGACAGAGAGCGCGTGGAGCGGAACGAGCGGCAACGGCGATAAGGACAGGGATTGGTACGGAACGGCTGTTTATAAGAAGGCAAAAAGCGGCGACGATTATTACACGCAGTACGAGACGAGCCTGCCCGGACTGGGTGCGGCGTACTGGTTCCTAGACCCGGAGGACGAATCCACCGCCGTGACGCCCTGGGTGTTTATGGACGGGGACGTAACGCTCTACTGCAAATGGGTGAGAGCGGATAAGCTCGTGGAGTCTGTCAGCCTGAACGTGTTTCCCAAGGCGGGAGATACAGTACCCGTGCAGACCTATTCAGCTTTCGATGAAAGCGCGTCCCTCGCAGAGTATTTTGTTTCACTGGATAATAGCGACTGCGAAATAAGCTCAATAGAGTGGGAGAGAGCGGAGACTGCCGAATTCGTCGAGGGAGAGACCTATAAGGTGAGAATATGCCTTTCGACCGAGGATACGGCGGACACGGTTTTTTTCAAGGGTAACGCCTTCGCTGAATACGGCGATGATTATATGGTTTCGAATCCCGAGGTGTGCTATGCGCTTTCCGTGAACGGCAAAGAGACTGAAGGCGCCATAGAGAGCGTTTTTCCGATGTTCACGGCGATAGACCTTGAATACACGGTACCCCACTCTCTCGTGAAGACAGAAGCGAAGCCGGCCGCCTGTGAGACGCCGGGCAATATCGAATACTGGACCTGCTCCGGCTGCGGAAAGGTCTTCAGCGACGCCGAGGGCAAAAACGAAATAGCGGAAGGGAATACGGCGGTATCCGCCCTCGGCCACGATTGGGCTGCGCCGACCTATGCGTGGTCACCAGACAGCGAGAGCGTCAAGGCGACGCGAGTATGCAGAAACGACAGCAGCCATACCGAGAGCGAGTGGGGCGAGGTGAGCAAAGCCGTACTTAAGGAGCCGACAGCGGCGGAAGAAGGCGAGATGCTTTACACGGCGACCTTCCGGAACCCGTCGTTCACCGTTCAGACGAAGGTCGTAGCTATACCGCGGTCCGCCTTTACCCCATGCGGCGAGAGTTGCCCCGGAAGCATATTTGAGGATATGCCGCCAAAAGAGCACTGGGCGCACGACGCTATCGACTGGGCTGTAAGCCTGAAAATGACCAGCGGGACCGGCCCGCGTACGTTCAGCCCCGAAAAGCCAGCGACGAGAGCCCAGGCGGTGACCTTCCTCTGGAGAGCGGCCGGCTGCCCGGAGCCGGAGAGCGGGGAAGCTCAGTTTACTGACGTGAGCGAAGAGGCTTATTACTATAAAGCCGTTCTCTGGGCGGCGCAGAAGGGCATTACCAGGGGGACGTCTTCGGACCGCTTCAGTCCGGACTTTGCCTGCACGAGAGCTCAGATTGCGACATTCCTCTGGAGAGCTGCGGGCGAGCCGGCGGCTCCAACGGACGGTTTACGCTTTGATGATGTGCAGCCGGGAGCGTATTATGAGATGCCCGTTCTTTGGGCGGTCAACGCCGGTATAACAAAGGGCACGTCTCAAACGGCGTTCAGTCCGGACCGGGTCTGTACCAGAGCTCAAATCGTAACCTTCCTATACAGATATTGGGCGTAACCACTATATAAAAGCTATAAGCTCCGATCCGGCTCGTTCGGATCGGAGTTCTTTTACGCTTTATAAAGCGCAGCGGGGTCTAAAGGTGCGATTACGGGATATACTATTCAAAAAGGGGGATGAGACCGTGCCGTTCGGAGACAGACAGGTAAGAAACGCGCTCAAAATAGTTTTTGCCGGACTTATTTTCTATGCCGCTATTACGCATCTCGGAGAGATTTGGAGCGCGATCAGGTGGGCGCTCGACGTGCTTATGCCAGTTCTGATAGGCTTTGCGGCGTCGTTCATACTTATTCCCGCCTCGGATTTTTTTGAGAGAGCGTTTATGAAGGGCGGCAAGCTCGTAAGGCTCAAGGGCATGAGGGAAAAAACGGCGCGGAGGCTCGGCGTAGCCCTCTGCCTTATCATAGCGGTCGCCGCTGTCGCTCTTTTAATCGTAATAGTGATACCCGAGCTGAAAACCGGTCTTGAATCCCTTGCTGAGATACTGCCCGGTGAGGCGGAGCGGGCGATAATGGCGGCGGACAGGCTTGCAGAAAGCGTGGGGATAGAGCTCGATCTCGTTAAGGTAGGCGATATCGACTGGAGCAGGGTGACGGATCACGTAAGAAGTCTGATTCCGGGCGGAGGTTCGGTATTCGGCAGACTCATTGGCACGATCGGCTCAGTATTCGGTGCGGTGCTTGACGTCGTGTTAGGCGCTGTAATCGGAGCAAAAATTGCTGTTGAGCGGGAAGCTGTCGGACGCTTTTTCCGCAGGACGGTCATTTCCTTTCTCGGAGATAGAGCGGCAAACGGTATTTTTCACGTTGTTGGACTGTCTCGAAAGGCTTTTCGGAGCTTTATGACCGGGCAGGTCCTTGAGGCGGCGTCAATTTCGATTTTGACCTTTATCGGAATGCTTGTATTTCGCTTTCCGTATCCGGCGGGCGTCGCCGCGGTGATGGGCGTTTCCGCTCTGATACCCGTTTTCGGCGCGTGGATAGGCGCCGGCTTCGGGACGCTGATGGCTCTAACTGCCTCTCCGGCAAGGGCGCTCTTTTTCCTTATATTCATCGTTGTTCTGCAGGCGGCGGACAATACCTTCATCTATCCACGAATAGTAGGCGGCTCGATGAAGCTGAACGGCCTTATCGTGCTTGCCGCCGTGACCGTCGGTGGAGCGGCATTCGGCTTTGCCGGAATGCTTCTCTCGGTCCCCGCCGCGTCCGTTATCTACACCCTCGTAAACGAGGCGGCGTCGAGGAAAACCGACACCGCATAATGAGGAGCCCTCACTTGACTTTTTTACTGCCGCGGGTTAGGATAGAGAAAAAAGCCGAGGGAGGGGTAGAACTGTGGGAAAAGCTAAAAAATCGGCCGAAAGCGCGGCAAAGTCCGCCGATCTCAGGCTGCCGAAGGGGCTTCCGGATGGCTTCGTTCCCACGCCGGATGAGGGACTCAGCCCGGAGGAGGCGGACAGGCGTCTGCTCGACGGACTTGGCAACCGCAGAACGGAAAAGCCGGAGAAGAGCACTCTGCAGATAATCGGCGAAAACCTCTTCACCCTGTTTAATCTCTTGAACTTCGCCCTCGCCTTCGCCCTCGCTCTCGTCGGCTCATGGCGGAATATGCTTTTCCTCGGCGTTGTTTTTTCAAATACGCTTATAGGAACGGTACAGTCCCTCAGAGCGAGGTCAATGATAAAAAAGCTGCGCCTTTTACAGGAAAAACCCGCGCATCCGGTGAGAGGCGGAGTTGAAATAGACTGTCCGGCGGACGGACTTGTATTCGGCGATATCGTAGTTTTCCGCGCCGGAGATCAGATTTCCGCCGACTCTATAATCCGCTCAGGCCGCTGCTGTGCCGACGAATCTCTTTTGACCGGCGAGAGCGACCCGGTTAGGAGAGGCGAAGGGGATTGGCTGATGTCCGGCTCATTCCTCACTGAGGGAACGGTGAGAGCCCAGCTCGCCGCTGTGGGCGACGCAAGCTATGCGGCGAGGCTTCTCTCCGAGGCAAAGGAGATACGCTCGCCACGCTCAGAGCTTATGACAGACCTCAACAGGCTCGTGAGCCTTATAAGCCGCGTTCTCGTGCCCCTCGGAGCGCTTCTTTTCATACGCGAATACTTCACCCGTTCCGCGCCGCTTTACGAGGCGATCCCGTCGGTAGTTGCCGCGATGATAGGCATGATACCGGAGGGTCTTATACTGCTCACGTCCGTAGCTCTGATGGCGGGAGTCGTCAAGCTCGGCCGCCGTCAGACGCTCGTGCAGGAGCTTTTCGGAATAGAGACTCTGGCGCGCAGCGACGTTATCTGCCTCGACAAGACCGGAACACTGACGACGGGCGAGATGACTCTTGATAAGCTGATACCGTTTTCGGCAACTGAGAACGAGCTCAGAAGCGCGGCGTCCCGTTTTCTCGGCGCCTTCGAGGCGTCGTCAGGCACGTTAAAAGCTCTCGCCTCCGCGATCGAGCCGGGTGAGGAAGCGCCCTGCGAAGCTCTGCCCTTCTCATCAGCGAGAAAGTGCTCCGCAGCTTCCTTCTCCGACGGTGTAACGCTTATACTCGGCGCTCCGTCCTTTGTGCTTGAGAACGTGCCGGAAAAGGCTGAGATAGCCGCCTCCGAGGGCTACAGAGTGCTTGCTCTCGCAAGGGCGAAGGGCGTGCTCGAGGGGGACAGGCTTCCGAACGGGAGGGAGCTTCTGGGACTTTTTCTGATAAAGGACACGCTCCGCCCCGCTGCAGCGGATACCCTGCGCTGGTTTGAGAGCGAGGGCGTCAGCGTTAAGATAATGTCAGGCGACGATCCGAGAACGGTTTCCGCCGTAGCCGCTAGACTGGGACTTCGCGGCTGCGATAAAGCAGTGGACTGCGCCCTGCTCACCGACGAAGAGCTTATCGAGGCCCGCGACAGCGTGATTTTCGGGCGTTTGACCCCGGACAGAAAGCGCCTTCTTGTTGGCGCGCTGAAGGGGGACGGACACACAGTAGCAATGACAGGCGACGGGGTGAACGATATACCCGCCCTGAAGACCGCCGACACGTCCATAGCCATAGCTGGCGGAGCGGAGGCGACGGAGCACGCCTCGCAGCTCGTTTTACTGAACGGCGACTTCAATTCTCTGCCGCAGGTGGTGGCAGAGGGAAGAAGAGTCATCGGGAATATAACGAGGACAGCGTCTCTCTTCCTTGTGAAAACGCTCTATTCGACTGCGCTTGCGATACTGCTGCTTTTCCTTCCGCTGAGATATCCGTTTCAGCCGATACAGCTCACGCTCATAAGCGCGCTTTCCGTCGGCTGTCCCTCCTTCTTCCTCACCTTCGAGCCATCGACTGAACGGGCGAAGGGCAATTTCTTAAAGCGTGTGCTGCTCCGCGCCGCTCCCGGCGCGCTGGCTGTAACGGCAACGTCCATAGCAGCTATGATAACGAACGCTCTCGGCGCGCCTTACGAGACCGCCTCTACGACTGCCGCTCTCGCGGCAGGAGCGATAGGACTAATAAACCTCATACTGACCTGCCGCCCGTTCACGCCTCTGAGAGCCGCGGTTTGCGCCCTCATGTGCATAGGCTTTACGGGAGCGGTCGCCATATTGCCGGGGCTTTTCTATCTAAATATCGGCGCTTTTACTCAGTCGAGCTGGGTAACGCTTGCGCTCATAACGGTATCCGGCGCTGCCGTGCTGCTAATGGGCACGTTTTTTGCCCGTAAGCTTTTAAGAAAGCTCAAATAAGAACTGAAGAGGTGAGCATATGGCAATGCGTGAGAGAAGACCGGAGGCTGAGGACAGGGTGGCGAAGCCGAAGGGGATAAAGGACGTTCCGAGATATGTGAAAGACATTATAAAGTCGTTTTTCGGGCATCTGTTTTACATATTCACTCTCGTCTGGGAGACGAGAAAAAGCCTCCTCTTTATCATGGTGTTTGTCGCGGTATTCAACGGGGTGATGCCGGTCCTCGGCTCGCTCATAGGCGCGGAGATACTAAACAGGCTCGCCCTCGTCTACTCGGGGAAGGAGATGGCATTTGCGACCGTCGCCGTTCTCATCGTCTGGCAGTTTGCTTATTTCATTTTCAACAGCCTCGTTCAGCGCGGCTACTCCGTCATTTCGAGCGTTACGGGCGAGCTCGTCGCCAATCACGTCAAGATGAAGATAATGGAAAAGGCGAAAAACGTGGACGTTATGAGCTACGACGACCCGAAGTTCTATTCCCGGCTTGAGAACGCCAACCGCGAGGCTGGTATGAGACCGATGCAGATAATGGCGCAGACGAACACGGTCATTTCCATTGCTATCAGCATGGCGAGCTACATCTTCGTCCTCTTCGCGGCGAGCAGGATAGCCCCGGTGATAATCATCATCGCTTCAGTTCCGACAGCGATAATCAACTTTATTTACAGGAAAAAGAACGTCGACTATATGATGCGCCGTTCCAAGGCGAGGCGACAGATGGAGTATTACTCCACCACGATAACGGATAAGGATCTCGTCAAGGAGGTACGAATGTTCTCCCTCGGCGACGTTCTGATAAAAAAATACAGCGAGACCTTTAAGGGCTATTTTTCCGGTCTGCGCCGCCTGAAGGTGCAGGAATTTTTGTGGATGATAGGCGCTGCTCTCATAACAAACGCGGTCTACTGCTTCTTTTACGTCTACCTTGCGAAAGGCGTTTACGCCGGTCAGTTTATGGTCGGCGACTTCTCGCTCTACTCCGGCGCGATAAACACCCTCGGCATACAGGTCGGCAACCTCATCGTTACGACCGCCTCGATCTACGAGGGAACTCTCTTCATCGACAATCTGATAGACTTCCTCTCAGAGCGTGAGACTGTAGTCCCGTCGATCCCGGAGCCGAAGCACGTTGCGCGCCACGTCGGTCATACGCTGGAGGCGAAAAACGTATCCTTTGCCTATCCCGGCTCGGAAAGGCTCGTTCTCAAAAACCTGAATGTGAAGATAAACCCCGGCGAGACGGTGAGCATTGTCGGGCTCAACGGAGCGGGAAAGACCACGTTCATTAAGCTTCTGACGCGGCTCTACGATCCGACGGCGGGGGAAATACTGCTTGACGGACGGGATATAAGGGAATACGATGTGAGAGAGGTCTACGATATGTTCGGCATCATATTCCAGGACTTCGGAAAATACGCCATGTCCGTAGCGGAGAACATCCACTTCGGCGACCTCAAGCGCGAGAGAAGCGCCAGCGATATAAAAAAAGCCGCCGAGAACAGCGGAGCCGCAGATTATATAGAAAAGCTCAGGGACGGCTACGACACGCCGCTTATGAAGTATTTCGAGGAGAGCGGCACCGAGCTCTCCATAGGCCAGTGGCAGAAGCTCGCCATTGCCCGCGCCTTCTATGCGGACAGCGATATCCTCATTCTCGACGAGCCTACGGCAAGTCTCGATCCGATGGCGGAGCAGGATATTTTCAACCGCTTCAACGAGCTGAGAAAGGATAAAACGAGCATATTCATCTCCCACCGGCTCTCATCCGCCACTCTCGCCGATACCATCCTCGTTATGGAGAACGGCGAGATAGTCGAGAAGGGAAGCCATAAGGAGCTTATGAAGACGGGCGGCAGGTACTACGAGCTGTTCTCGACCCAGGCCGCAAGATATATAGACAGCGAAGAATAAAAAGAAAGGTTGGATTTTGCTATGCCTGGAATCATTTTTAATTCACTTTTTGTCGTCGGCGCGCTTTTGCTTGCTCTGACCGCGTTTCTTGCATTGCGTTTACCGAAGAGAAAAGAAATACGTGAAGTGTGCGACGGAAAGATCATCGGGATCTATAAAAACACCACCGCGGGAATATGCGATCCGGGAACAGTGCGCGTATCACCGATTGTTGAGTATTCGGTAAACGGAACGAGGTACGAATTAATCGGAAACTACTATAATACAAAAATGCAAATCGGCGACAGCGTCAAGGTTCTGTATAAGATCGGAGAGCCCGAGTCGGCAACGATGAAGACCGGCGGGATTCTTGCGCCGATAATTACAGGAGCTATTTCTTTTACCTTTATCCTCATCTCCGTTTTGTATTTCCTTATATCCGGATAAATTAGATAATCGCCCGCCGAAAGTCGGGCGATTATACGTATATAGGGCGTCTAAATCACACCGCGTAGCCGCCGTCGACGCTGATAACCTGACCGGTTATGAACGAGGCTGAGCCGGAGGCGAGAAAGAGAGCGGCTCCTGCCACGTCTTCGGCTGTGCCGAGACGCAAAAGAGGCGTGTCCTCGACAAGACAGCGCAGCGTTTCTTCACCGAGGCCTGCGTTCATCTCCGTGTCGATAACTCCGGGGCAGAGGCAGTTTACCGTTATCCCGGAGGGGCCGAGCTCCTTTGAAAGAGCCTTCGTAAGC
>JAEEGL016295760.1_pt1 | contig 19371 bp, 17 predicted proteins | sample 9134231 | NCBI WGS metagenome assembly JAEEGL01 (sample SAMN16246548, study PRJNA631951) | gut metagenome | biome: gut microbiome; feature: rumen; material: fiber-attached | host: Bos | place: Iran: Karaj | collected 2018-10
CAGAACCTGATAGACGGTTGCCAGAGCCGCGTATGGCTACAGGCCGACTATGTAGGAATGGAAAATGAGGAAGGACAGGTGAGAAACGTGATTCACTTTCAGGCCGAGAGCGACGCGCTGATAGTCAAGGGCATCGTGAGCCTGCTGATACGGGTGCTCAGCGACTCCACGCCGCAGGAGATACTTGATGCCGACCTCTATTTCATTGATGAGATAGGACTGCGTGAGCACCTGTCGCCTACGCGCAGCAACGGTCTGCTGGCCATGATCAAGCAGATGCGCATGTATGCCATGGCCTTTCAGTCATCGTCATGCTCTGCGTCGTAGGCGTCGAGGAGCGGCAAGAAATGATTGCGGAAGTCCTCCCAGTGATAATACGGGGCTACGTCTGTCTTCAGCGGCAGTGTGGCCTCGTTTTCGTTGAGCAGCACCTGAATGAGCACGTCCTTGTCGTTCATGTCTTTGCGGTAGAACACAATCTGCAGGTTGGCCGCCATGGGAATGGCCCGATAGTCCAGCCATCCTTTCTCCTCCAGCAGGTCCAAGTCGGTGGTTGCCAGATCGTAGCCATTGATGCCCAACAGACAGATGAGCGGCAGCAGGGCTGTGTCGTGGCCGTAGCGTAGTGTGACGCCAGGATGAGAAAGCGTAAGGCAACTATCGGCCTTCTCAATGATGTCGCGCAGCAGGAAACGCTGCGAATAGGGCAGTTGGCCGCCGCTTGTCGGACAGAAACCATAGCCCAGGTACCAGAAAGCGTTTTCCTTTTTCCAGAACTTGTAAATCTCGTCTTCGGTAAAGAGGTCATAGAAGGTCATCGTGTCATGCAGGTCGCAGTCCTGCAGGCCCGAGGCCAAGCGGAACAAGAAATAGCCGAAGCGCTCGCCAATGAAGTTGCGGTTGACAAAGGCTGTGTCGGTAATTAGTTGTGAGACAAGGCGTTCCCATGAGGGGTATCGCTGGCAGTAGTCATCGTAAACCTTTCGGTTTTCCTTCGATGAGGCCTTGGCCGTCAGTTCCCGGTCTACGTGAAACAGGTGGTGCATGTCGCGCAGTGCAGCCTTCTCGATGATATTCAGCCTTGGGTTGATGCTTTTCAGTTTCAGCAAGGCGTAATTCATCGACATGATACTGCGTATGGAGGTGCTGCTCTTGGCTTCGATGTTAGTCTCACCTTTGAACACCTCGGGGAAGCGCCGGTACATACGCTCGGCTATCTGCTCATGCTGCTGGGCACCCAAGGTGGTCAGTTCACCCAGGCTCTCGCGTGAGTCTTCCTCCATCCGTGCCACGCGTTCCATCACGTCGTAGCCCAGTGGTGTCAGCACGTGCTGCTGGGCAGCCAGTTCCAGAGCATTATGCACATATCTGAAGTCTTCATTCTTGGTCATGTGGCGTGAGCCGTGGCGACTGTAGTGGCTGATGTAGAAAGGCTTCTTTCCACCAGGTGCCGGCGTCAGACGTTTCTGCTGTGGGCCGGGATATGCCAAGAATGACCCACCGGATACCCGCAGGTCTTTCTTAATATCTTCATGTATGTTTTGCGCATTGATATTTAGTGTCAGCACCAGCGCGCAAACTATCATTAATACTCTCTTCATGTCTGTTTTTTCGGTTAGTGGCGACAAAGGTACAAAAAAAACTCAATTATCAATTGTTAATTGTCTTTTTTTTTGTATCTTTGCCGCAAAAATACAAAGATATGGCAAAGAACGCTGTCTGGCAAGATGATTACTACCTGCTGCTGATGCAAATATACTTGCACCGGCCAGTAGGCGTGAAACCACTTTACAACAGGGAAATGGTTGACCTGAGCCTCGAACTGCACATCGCTCCGCAGTACCTGCGGACGCGGATGCAGCAGATAGCACACTTGGAGATGCCGCGAATAGAGCGAATATGGCAAACGTACAGCGAGAACCCGCGACGCCTGGCCAGGGCCGTGCGCCTGCTGCGAGAGATGAAGGGCTTCGGCGCAGCCGACGATTTCTACAAGGGCGTGGAGGTGCAGGAAACGTTTGAAAAGGACTTTCGCCCCCTTAGCGAGGACGAGCGTTTTACGCCGGTGATGCTCATACTGATACTCGACCTCTACTTCCGGCTGTCGACTATCACCATGGTGGCTGATACCCCCGAGGTACAGGAACTGGCACGGCTGCTGCGGCTGAAGGCCTCCGACCTGGTGCTGGTGCTTGACATCTACCAGACGTGCGATCCCTATCTCAACCGCGATGCGCTGATAGTGTCCAACCTGTTGCTGCCCTGCCAACAGGTGTGGCAGCGCTACGGCAACATGGAGCCTCATGTGCTGGCGGCATACGCCGAGGAATTGAAAGTGTACTTTAGAGGTTGAAGATTGAAAATTGAAGATTGAAAATTGAAACAGGGGCAGATACAGGAACAGAAACAGATGCAGAAACTGCAGCAGAGCATTTCGCAGCAGCAGTTATTGCAGTCGCAACTCATACAGTTGCCCATCCAGCAACTGGCTGAGTCTATAGAGACTGAGATGAATGACAACCCCGCGTTGGAGTCGGTGGTTGAAGCCCCGGAGTACGCTGAGATGTCGGAATACTCTGACAATTCAGACGATACTGATTCTACCGATGACTATGAGAGCCAGCGCGAGCGCGAAGAACGTGGCGATGCCCTTGATGCCGCCCTCGAAAGCATAGGCCGAGATGACGAAGACCTGCCCGTCTACCAAGGTGGGCGTTCCTCGGCCGATGAGCACGAGGAGATGGTCTATGGCGACACACAGTCGTTCTACGACCAGTTGCTCGAGCAGGTGGGCGAGATGGAACTCTCCGACCGTGAGCGCTACGTCATGGAATATCTGATCCGCTCGCTCGACGATGACGGTTTCCTGCGCACCTCGCTCGAAACTATTGCCGATGAACTGGCCATCTATCATAACATCGACCTCGACACGTCGCAGATAGAGGCCGTGCTCAAGAAACTGCAGCAACTCGACCCTCCAGGCATCGGTGCCCGCAACTTGCAGGAATGTCTTCTGCTTCAGATTGCCCGTAGACAATCACAAGATTCTCGCCCCTCACCTCTCACCCCTCTCCCTTCACCTCTCGCCTCTCACCTCTCAGACCTTATGTCCATCGTCATCAGAGACTACTTTGTTGATTTCACCAAGAAGCACTGGGATAAAATACGGCAGGCGATGGGGCTGAGCGAGATTCAGGCCGACGCTCTGTTTAGCGAACTGCGCCACCTTAACCCCAAGCCCGGTGCCTCGATGGGCGAGAGCATTGGCCGCTCAATGCAGCAGATAACGCCCGACTTCATTGTCGACACGCACGACGACGGTACCATCACCTTCTCGCTCAACAGTGGCGACGTGCCCCAACTGCAGGTGTCGCAATCGTTTGCCGACCTGCTGAAGGACTATCAGGAAAACAAGGATGGACTGAGCCGCCAGATGAAGGAGGCCCTGCTCTATACCCGGCAAAAGGTGGAGGCCGCCCAGAACTTCATCAATGCCATAGAGACGCGGCGGCGCACGCTGACGCTCACCATGAAAGCCATCATCCACCTGCAGCACCGCTTCTTTGAAGAAGGCGACGAGTCGCTGTTGCGGCCTATGATACTGAAGGATGTGGCCGAGCGCACCGGACTTGACCTCAGCACCGTGTCGCGCGTCACCAATTCCAAATACGTGCAGACCCGTTGGGGCATCTTCCCACTGAAGTTCTTCTTCAGCGACGGCTATGTTACCGATACGGGCGAGGAACTGTCAACACGGCAGATAAAGGCTGCCCTGCGCGACATCATCGAGGGCGAGGACAAGCGCAAGCCCATGAGCGACGACGGGCTGAGTGCCGCCCTGGCCTCAAAAGGCTTCCCTATAGCCCGGCGCACCGTGGCCAAATATCGTGAGCAAATGGGATTCCCCGTAGCAAGACTAAGAAAGAATTAGATGATGACCAGGGAAAGAGGAATAATATATGGAGCGCGGATAGTGAGTCTGTTGTTTACGCCGTTCTATCTGCCATTAGTAGGGCTGATCATGCTCTTTACGTTCAGTTATCTGAACCTCTTGCCTGTGGAGTATAGGCTTTTGGTACTGGCATTGGTCTATTTCTTCACTATCCTGCTGCCTACGTTTATGATCCATTTCTATCGTCGCCTACAGGGATGGACCCGCATAGAGTTGGGCCAGAAACGACGCCGACTGGTGCCCTACATCATCAGTATCCTGTGCTATCTCGTATGCCTCTATGTGTTGGAGTCGCTGCATATTTATCACTTTGTCTCAAGCATTGTTGTCGGTGCACTGGTCGTACAGATTACGTGTGCCATCATTAATATATGGTGGAAGATCTCCACCCATACCGCTGCCGTAGGCGGTGTGGCAGGGGCGTTGTTTGTCTTTGCCGACATCTTCGGCTTCAACCCAGTGTGGTGGTTCTGCCTCGTCTTTATTCTGGGTGGCATTCTCGGCACCGCGCGCATGATTCTCCGCCAGCACAGTCTGCCCCAAGTGGTATCTGGCTTTGCAGTCGGTTTCGTCTGCGCTGCGTGCGGTATTATCTTCTTCTAACGTTGCCTCTCCGGATGTCTTGATTTATAGTCCTTAATACGCTCGGCATACGCCCGGTCTTTCTTGCTGGAGAGGTCGGGCGTAAATTCTAAGTATTCGGGAATGGTGCGGCCGTAGTCCTCGATAGTAGGGGTTAGGTGTTGGGTGTTGGGTGATGGGTGGTGGATGATGCGTAGGGAGTCGTAGAGGGTGTGGTGATAGACCTCGTAGGCGGCCAGGGTCAGGGTGTCGGCGGTGATGCTCACGGTCTGGTAGTAACGGCTGGAGATGCCGAACTTGTCGAAGCGGTCGTCAAACTGGATGTAGTAGTTCTTGGGCGAGCAGTGGCTGACGGTGTAGACGGGGGTGGTTTGGGAGGTGGGTGTTGGGTGTTGGGGGGTGGGTGTGGTCATGCGGGCGTAGGCATGCTCGTGGCCTTGTAGCACGAGGTCTACGCCGTAGTCCTCAATGAGGTCGTTGAACACCCAGCGCTGTATCAGGTTGTTATTGCCCCGGATGGAGAAGAGGGGATGGTGGACGATGACGATTTTCCAGGGAGCGGTGCTCTTTTTCAGTTCGTTCTCAAGCCAGTCGCGCTGGGTCAGCAGATAGGGCAGTTCGCGGTTGCTGTCAAGCAGGAAGAACTGAGCGGGGCCGTAACGCAGGGTGTAGACCATGTTGTCGCCAACCTTTGAGTCGAGGAAATAGGAGAAGACCAGCGGGAAGCGGCGTTCCAGCGTGACGGGGAGGCCTTTCAGGTAGTCGTGGTTGCCCGTGACGTTGAGCACGGGCATAGCCTGACAGATGCTGTCAATGTCGCGGAAGGTCTCAGCCCAGTGCTCGTCAATGGGCCGCTCGGTCAGGTCGCCGCCGCACACCAGGAACTCGCTCTGCGGATGGCGGCTAAGGGCTTCGCGCAGAAAGCGGTTGGCCTGGCCGCCGATGCTGTCCTGCACATCGCCTACGTAGAGGAAGGAAACGGTGTTGGGTGTCCCATGCGTACGGAAGTGATACCAGGGCGAGGCTTTACCGTTGGTCACGACGCGGTAGGCATAGCAGGTGTCGGGCTGCAGGTGGCGTAGGCGGGCCACGTAATAGGCCGCCTGCCCGCTGCGCGAACGGAATACTTCGCCGTAGGCCTCGATGCTGACGGTATCGCCGATGGGTAGCAGGGCCAGTTCCAGATGCGAGGGATGCAGGATGCTGTCGGCCTGCCAACTGACGTTGCGCGACGACTCCAGGCTGTCGCCGAAGGTAAGCAGCACGCGGTGGGGCACCGACTCAGAGATATACGCCGGCTCCTCCGGGTTGTGGAACCATACGTCCCAGCGGCTTGACATCCAGATGGCCAGTACACCGATAATCACTAATACAACGGCAAATACCGCTTTTTTTCGAGTTTTTTTCTTCATAGACTGCAAAAGTAGTACAAATAATTGAAATAATGTCTTTTTCCCGCTGTTTTTTCATATTTTATTTGTATTTTTGCACCTTTAAAAGGACTTCGTGGGAAATCCGCGAAGCGCTGATGATATTATGAATAATAAAATATGGAATCATCCAGTGGTGGCATTGGTGGGCAATCTGACTATTGTCTACCTGTTGTTTATGCTCTGCCGCCTGGTGTTCCTGCTCACAAACTGGGGTCTGTATGCTGGCACGATGACGTGGGGGCATGCTCTGGATTTGTTTGCCGCAGGCCTGATCTTTGATACCTCGGCCATCCTCTATACCAATGCGCTGGTCATCGTGATGATGCTGCTGCCACTGCACTGGAAGGAGCGGGCGGGCTACTACAGGGTGGTGCGCTGGGTATATGTGGTGTGCAACAGCGTGGCACTGTGGGCTAACCTGTGCGACTGCGTCTATTTCCCCTATACCGGCAAACGTACCACGACAACGGTGTTCTATGAGTTCAGCAACGAGGGCGTAGGCGGCATGGCGAAGATTATGGGCGAGCAGTTCCTGGCCAACTGGTATTTGGTGCTGCTGGCATTTGTCTTGTCGTGGATGTTGTGGAAGACATTCCTGCCTCGTCCCCATCACTCAACACCCAACACCAATCACCCAACACCTCTTTGGCTCTATTATGTGGTGCAGACGGTGGCGTTGGCGGTTGTGGTGCCGTTGTGTGTGGCAGGTATGCGCGGCGGGTTTACGCATGCCGTGCGCCCTATCACCATCAGTAATGCCAACCAGTTTGTGGACCGGCCGGCCGAGACGGGCATCGTGCTCAACACACCTTTCAGCATCTACCGCACGCTGAGCAAGAAGCCACTCGTTATTCCCGACTATATGAGCGACGCGGAGGCCGAGGCCCTCTATTCGCCCATCCATGTACCCGCCGATTCGGTAGCGTTCACGCCAAAGAACGTTGTGGTGCTCATTCTGGAGAGTTTCAGTAAGCAGCACTTCGGGTATTATAACCAGACGCTGAGAAGTGGTGACCCCACCCCGAACCCCTCTCCTGCAAGTGAGGGGAGCGGACAGTACAAAGGCTTTACCCCCTTCCTCGACTCGCTCATTGCCAACGGCGCTATGACGTGGCAGTATTCGTATGCCAACAGCCGCAAGAGCATTGAGGGCATGCCGGCTGCGTTGTCGTCCCTGCCCAACTATGTGGAGCCGCTCTTCCTCACGCCAGCCTCGCTGAACCGCATGTCGGGCCTGGCCCGCGAGTTGGGCGAGCAAAAAGGCTATACCACCGCCTTCTTCCATGGCGCACAGAACAATTCGATGGGCTTCCAGGCCTTTGCCCGCGCCACCGGCTTCCAGCGCTACTATGGCAGGACGGAGTATAACGATGACCCGCGCTTCCACGGCGACGATGACTTCGACGGCACATGGGCCATCTGGGACGAGGAGTTCCTACAGTTCTATGCCCTGCAGATGAACGCGATGCAGCAGCCCTTTATGACGGCATTGTTCACGGCCTCGTCGCATACGCCGTTCAACCTGCCCGAGCGTTACAAGGGCAAGTTCCCCAAGGGCGAGAAAGAAATACAGGAGAGCATTGCTTATACCGACCACGCCCTGCGGCTGTTTTTCGAGAGAGCCTGCCGTGAGCCGTGGTACAAGAACACGCTTTTTGTCATCACCGCCGACCATTGCAGCACGCATATCGACCCTTATTACATGACGACGCTGGGCTACTTCAACGTGCCCATCATATTCTATGCACCGGGCGACAGTACCCTGCGTGGCTATGATACGGAGCACATTGTGGAGCAGACAGACATCATGCCCACGGTGCTCGCCTATCTGCACTACGACAAGCCCTACCTGGCCTTCGGCAAGGATATGCTGCATACGCCTGCCGACGAGACCTTTGCCCTGCACTGGGTGCCCGAGAGCAGCGGCTATGAGTTTGTGAAAGGGAAGTATGCCCTGGAGTTCGACGGTCAGGACGTGACGGCTGCCTACTGCTATCGCACCGACTCCGTGTTTGCCCACGATGTGCTGCGCACTATGCCTGCCGATACGCTGGACATGATGACGCGGCAGATGAAATCCGTCATCCAGCAGTATATGCAGCGCATGAATAACGATAAATTGGTGATTGAAGATTGAAAATTGAAGATTGAAGATTGAAAATTGAAGACTGAATGAAAGAATTCCTGCAAGTGTTGAGGCGTTTTGTGCCTCCATATAAAAAATATCTGGTTCTGTCGATATGTTTTAATATCTTATCGGCGGTGCTCAACATATTCTCGTTTGCAGCATTGATACCCATCCTGCAAATCCTGTTTCAGACGGGTGATGCTGAGACTGCCACCAGTGTGATGGCATGGGACTGGAGCAACGTTCAGGAGGTGCTGATGAACAACCTGAACTATTATGTCAACGGGTTGATAGCCGACTACGGCCCCACGACCACACTGCTGCTCATCGGATTGTTTCTGGCCGTAACGACCATGCTGAAGACTGGCTCGTATTTCCTCACCTCAGCCTGCATCGTGCCCATCCGCACAGGTGTGGTGCGCGACATCCGTAACCAGTTGTACCAGAAAATAACCTCCCTGCCATTAGGGTTCTTTTCCGAGGAGCGCAAGGGCGATATTATTGCCCGTATGAGCGGCGATGTGCTGGAGGTGGAGTCGAGTATCATGTCGTCGCTCGACATGCTTTTCAAGAACCCGGTACTGATTATAGCCTATTTCTCCACGATGCTGTTCGTATCGTGGCAACTGACGCTCTTCACCCTGATTATCGTGCCGTTCATGGGCTGGATCATGGGTCTGGTAGGTCGTAAGTTGAAGCAGGCCTCGGCCAAGGCGCAGGGGCTGTGGAGCGACACGATGAGCCAGGTGGAAGAGACGCTGGGCGGTTTGCGCATCATCAAGGCATTCTGTGCCGAGGAGAAGATGAACAGCCGCTTCGACCGTGTGAACTCTTCCTACCGCTCGCATCTGATGCGGGTAAATATCCGGCAGTCGTCGGCCCATCCCATGAGCGAGTTCCTGGGCACAGTGATGATTGTCATTGTCCTGTGGTTTGGTGGCATACTGGTGCTCAACAACCAGGCCATCACCGGTCCAACGTTCATCTATTACATGGTAATCCTCTACTCCATCATCAACCCGCTGAAGGAGTTCTCAAAGGCTAGTTACAATATCCCCAAGGGATTGGCTTCGATGGAGCGTATCGACAAGATCCTGATGGCCGAGAATACCATCACTGAGAGCCCACACCCAACCCCCATCGCCTCGTTTGAGCACCAGATAGAGTTCCGTCATGTGTCGTTCCGCTATGGTGAGCAATGGGTATTAAAGGACATCAACCTCGTGATTCCCAAGGGAAAGACCATTGCCCTCGTAGGACAGAGCGGCGGCGGAAAGTCCACGCTCGTGGACCTGATACCCCGCTACTACGACGTGCAGGAGGGCGAGGTGCTCATTGATGGCATCAACGTGAAGGACCTGGGCATCCACAACCTGCGTCAGTTGATTGGCAACGTCAACCAGGAGGCCATCCTGTTTAATGATACCTTCCGCAACAATATTTCGTTTGGTGTGGATAATGCTACTGACGAGCAGATTGCCGAGGCTGCCAAGATTGCCAATGCCTACGACTTCATCATGCAGAGTGAGCATCAGTTTGAGACGAATATCGGCGACCGCGGCGGCCGGCTCTCTGGCGGTCAGCGTCAGCGCGTCAGCATCGCCCGTGCCATACTGAAGAACCCGCCCATCCTTATTCTCGACGAGGCTACCTCGGCCCTTGACACCGAGAGCGAGCGACTGGTACAGGATGCCTTGGAGCGGCTGATGAAGACACGTACCACCGTGGCCATCGCCCACCGTCTGTCGACCATCAAGAATGCCGACGAGATATGCGTATTGCACGAAGGACAGATTGTGGAGCGCGGCACGCACGATGAACTGCTCGCCATCGACGGCTACTACAAGAAACTTAATGATATGCAGAGTCTTTAGTTGAGAGTTGAGAGTTGAGAGACTTTAGTTGAGTAAAGGAGTGAAGAAGAGGCTATTATATCTGATAAGGTTTCTGCTGCTGACGGTGATGATCTTCATGGCTGCCAAGTGGGTGTTCATGCTCTGTAATCATACCGAGGGAACGTTTACCGTAGGCGATATGTTCGCGGTGTTGTGGCATGGATTGACACTCGACCTCTCTACGGCTCTTTATATTCTGATACTGCCTTTCCTTATTGCCATGGCCAGCATCTGGGTGAAGTTGCCCAAGTGGGTGATGAAGCCCTACTATGCCGTGATAGCCTTGGCTTTTGCTCTGGCTTTTGTCACCGATACCAGCATGTATCCGTTCTGGCACTTCAAACTCGATGCTTCGTGGCTGCAGTATCTGGAGACGCCGACAGAGGCGATGGCCAGCGTGACCACAGGTTATCTGATGGTGCGGACAGTCATCTTCCTGATTGTTGCGGTGCTGCTCTTTCTGGCATACGACAGACTGGCCGGCATGCCTACATTCAAGCGTGGCAACTGGAAGGAGCTGGCACTCTATATCGTCATGATACCGCTTATGGTAATAGGCATCCGCGGCGGTGTGGGGGAGTCGACTACCAATATCGGACAGGTGTACTATTCGCAGAACCAATTCCTGAACCATTCGGCCGTGAATCCCGTGTTCAGTTTCCTGTATTCGCTGAGTCATCAACTGGATGATCTGACTCAGTATCAGTTTATGGAGCCGGAGGAATGTGAGACCTTGACCCGCGGTGTCTATACCTCCGAGAGTATTCATTGTGACACCTTGCTTACCACCGACCGTCCCGATATTCTGATTATCCTTTTAGAGAGTGCCGGCGAGCAGTTTGCCGGGGCGATGCCGCATTTGCAGCAACTGAAGAAAGAGGGCATCTATTTCAGCTGCTGCTATGCCAACTCCTGGCGCACCGACCGCGGCACACTCTGCGCGCTGAGCGGCTATCCGTCGTTCCCAACCATTTCGGTGATGAAAATTCCTGAGAAGAGCCGTACCATGCCCAGCATTGCCAAGACACTGAAGACGCAGGGCTATGAGACGAGTTTCCTGTATGGCGGCGACATCAATTTCACCAATATGCGGTCGTACCTGATATCTACCGGGTGGGAACGCCTGACGAGCAAAGACGACTATTCGCTCACCGAGCAGCACACAGGACAATGGGGCGTGCGCGATGACATCACCTTTAATACGATATACCAACAGATTACCAGCCTTCGCGGGGAAACTGCAAAACACCACCTGTGGGGCTATAGCACTCTGTCGAGCCATGAGCCATGGGATGTGCCTACAAAGACGATGGACGACGAGGTGGAGAATGCCTTCAGTTATTTAGACAACTGCCTGTATGACTTTGTCAACAAACTGAAACAGACACCGCAATGGAACAACCTCCTCATCGTTATGCTGGCTGACCACGGCATCATACATGGACAAATAGACCATACCACTCCGTTGCAGAAGAATCATATCCCCATGCTGTGGATAGGCGGAGCCGTTCGCCAACCGCGCACCATCGATATCATCTGCAACCAGAGCGACCTGCCTGCCACGCTGTTAGGACAGTTGCACCTGAGCCACGATGACTATTCTTTTAGCCGTGATGTACTCTCAGAAACATATACTGCCCCGACGGCAGTACACAATTATAACAATGCCCAGTGGATTTGTGACTCCACCGGGCACCTGCTCTATGATTTCGACCTGCAGCGTCCACTCATCACCGAAAGCAAGGATGCCGAACGCCTGCAGCGTCTGAACAAGGCAATGATACAACTGACAACTACAGACTTAATAAATAAAGAGATTGATGATTGAAAATAGAAGAATATGATGAAAAAAATAACATACAGATTGGTTTATGGCATAGCCTACTGCATCTCGCTGCTTCCTTTCGGGCTGCTCTATCTGCTGTCGGATGTCATCTATATAATAGTGTTTTATATAGTGGGCTACAGGAAGAAAGTGGTGATGAAGAACCTGACATCTTCTTTCCCGGAAAAATCGGAGCAGGAACTGAAGAAGATAGAGAAGGAATTCTATCACTGGTTCTGCGACTATATCGTGGAGACCGTCAAACTGCTGACCATCTCCAGCGAGAAACTGCTGCAGCATATTGAGTTTCGTGGCATAGAAGACATGGAAAAGTGCTTCGACCGCGGACAGAACTGTGCCGCTGTGCTCGGCCATTACTGTAACTGGGAGTGGCTTACGGCGACGGGCCTGAACTACAAGCGACACCCGCAGGCCGCAGTAGGGCTGATTTATCATCCACTAAACAATGAGGCCTTCGACCGGCTGTTCATCGACTTGCGCTCGGCTCATGGCGGTGTGTGCGTACCGAAGAAGGACATCCTGCGCTATCTGGTGGCCTATAAGCGCGAAGACCGACGCTCGCTGTTCGGCTATATTGCCGACCAGGCTCCTTGGTGGACGAATATCCATCTGTGGGTGGATTTCCTGAACCATGATACGCCGGTGTTCACGGGTGGCGAGCGCATCATGCGTAAAATGAACGATGCCGTGTTCTATGCCGATATGGAGCGACCCTGCCGGGGAAAGTATATCTGTACCTATAAGTTGATATACAGCGAAGCCACCAAGACGGATGAATTTGAGATTACCCGACGTTTCTTCCAAGAGTTGGAAGCATCTATCCGTCGGCAGCCTGCCTTCTATCTGTGGACCCACGACCGCTGGAAACGCACCCATGCCGAGTTCGACCGGATGCTGAAGGTGGTCAATGGCAAGGTGTTATGGAGGACGGAAGATTGAAAATTGAAGATTGAAAATTGGAGATGATGAAAGAAGCAAGAATCATAGAGATACCGAGAATCTTTGACGAGCGGGGCAACCTCTCTGTAGTCGAGGAAGATGGTCTGGTGCCGTTTAAGATCAAACGTAGTTACTGGATCTACGATGTGCCGGGAGGCGAATGCCGGGGTGGCCACGCCTATAAGGAGAACAGTGAGTTTATCATTGCCCTGTCGGGCAGTTTTGATATTGTGATTGACAACGGCCAGGAGCGGAAGACCTACTCGATGAACCGCCCCTATTACGGCCTCTACGTGCCCTGTGGCCTCTGGCGCGAGATGGAGAATTTCTCTACTAACTCGCTGGCACTCATCCTCTCGTCTACCGACTATGACGTTACCGACTATATACGCGACTATAACGAATTCCTTGATAAAAAATGAATCATAGCAGAGTTTACGACTGTACCATCATTGAACTGGACAAGCATCATACGCCGCAGGGTAACCTCTCGGTGGTGAGCAATAACAAGGAAGTGCCTTTCGAGGTGAAACGAGTGTATTATTCGTATGACATCCCCGGTGGCAAGGCCCGTGGCGCCCATGCTCACCGACGGCTGTACCAGTTGCTGATAGCCGCCAGCGGCGCTTTCACGGTGACTCTCGACGACGGCATCGTGAAGCGCACGTTCCTGCTTAATCATCCGTACCAGGGACTGCTGATAGTGCCTGGCATCTGGCGCACGCTCGACGAGTTCTCGTCGGGTGCCATCTGTCTCTGTCTGGCCTCGGAGAAATATGATCCCAGCGACTATATCCGTGATTATGACGAGTTTCTTGCTTATAAACAATAGACATGATACATAGGTTAGCAGACTGTATGAACCCCAACGTGCCGGAATCGACCAAGATTTGGCAGTTCTGTGTGGTGTTTCCTGAATGTAAGATTGGCGAGAACTGCAACATCTGCGCCAACGTGCTGATAGAGAACAAGGTGGTGATAGGTAATAACGTGACCATCAAATGTGGCGTGCAGGTGTGGGACGGCATCACCTTGGAGGATGATGTGATGGTGGGGGCGAACGTAAGTTTCACCAACGACAGGTATCCTCGCTCGCATAACAAGAACTGGAAGATGCTGCCCACAAGGGTATGCCGTGGGGCAAGTATCGGTGCCGGCTGCGTTATCCTGCCCGGCCTCACCATCGGTGAAGGGGCAATGATTGCTGCCGGCTCGGTGGTGACGAAGGATGTGCCGGCCGGAGAACTATGGATGGGCACTCCGGCACGATTCTATAAAAAAATGGAGGATGTCAACATTTCTGAATAAGTTATCCTGTCATCGCTACAGGGCTGGCCACGCTGCTTCCGTCAAGGAATATGCTGAAAAGACGGGAGAATCGGTGCTGTTTTCCGAAGAAGCAGCACTGACGACATTCCCCGTGCGCTACGTCGGCGATGCCACACCTGCTTTAAGCATCCCTGCCATACCTTCCACTCTCTATGTCTGCCTTATCCACGACTCTGCCATCATCGGCTCGTCTAATTTGTTTATCGCCAAGACGGGTGAGTTCCTTTACGACTTGCTGATCAAGGCCCGCTCTCATAAGAACTACCGGCTGTCCGACCGTGTGTTGAAAAAGCATCACAGCAAGCCTGTACGTCTGGCTGAGAGATATGTGATGCACTATATGAATGCAGGCATGAAGATGGATGCAGCCATCAGCCTTATCTGCAACTTCTCGAATAATTACTATCATTTCATCTTCGAGGTAATCGCTAAGTTCTATCTGTTGGACAAATGCCAGATTCCCAATAATGTACCCATTATAGTGGACAAAAGAGTAAGGGATGTGCCTCAACTTATGGAACTGCTACACCTGTTTGCCGGCCATAGGCGAATCAGGTATCTCAGACCCAGGTATAAGTGTCAGGTCCGGAAACTGTATTGCATCTCCAGCGTCAACCAGATTATCCCCAACTATGTTGACATCAAGCAGGTAAGGACAGAGGACAACCTCTTTTGCCCGGATGCTATCCGCTTTGTGCGTCAGCGCTTCCTGGACTATGCTTTGTTGAGCACAAACCATCCCAAACGTTTCTATATAGCACGTAAACATACCTCGAATCGCAGTTATAATGAGCAGGAACTGACAAAGATAGCCCACGAGGAATATGGTTTCGAGATTGTCAGTCCCGAGGAATACACCGTGGCCGAGCAGTTTGCCCTGTTTGCCGGGGCAGAATGTATCATTGGTGCCTCTGGAGCCGCATTGTCAAACATCATCTGCTGCAAGCCGGGCTGCCGCATCCTGGTACTCTTCTCGCATAACATCAACCTCACCATATTCTCGGGCATTGCCGGCTGTCTGGACATCGACATGCGTTACCTGATAGGCAAAACCGATGACCCGTTGAGTCTACAGACGTCATATAATATAGATACAGATAATTTTAGAAAAAGCATAACGGAGTGGCTGATTCCCTCCATAATACAGTAAATAGTATGAATATTCCATTTTTGTCTTTAAAAGATGTGACAGCACTTCATGGTGCAGAAATACAGGAGGCCGTAGCCCGCGTGGTGCAGTCGGGCTATTACCTTCAGGGTCCGGAGAACCAGCGTTTCGAGGCCGACTATGCCGACTATATCGGCAGCAAGTATTGCGTAGGCTGCGGCAACGGACTGGATGCCCTGATCTGGATTTACCGCGCCTATATCGAACTGGGCGTGATGCAGCCCGGCGACGAGGTCATCGTGCCGGCCAATACCTATATCGCCTCTATCCTGGCACTGACCGAGAACGGACTGGTGCCCGTATTGGCCGAGCCGCGCTATGACACGCTCGAACTGGATGACAGCAATTTAGAATCGCTTATCACACCCAAGACACGCTCCATCCTGCTCGTACACCTCTATGGCCGCTGTGCCTATACCGAGAAGATTGGCAACCTGTGCCAGAAATACAACCTGAAACTGGTGGAGGACAACGCGCAGGCCCACGGTTGCCGTTATACCGACGGCCGCCGCACAGGTTCACTGGGCGATGCGGCAGGTCATAGTTTCTATCCGGGCAAGAACTTGGGAGCACTGGGCGACGGCGGTGCCGTGACCTGCAACGACCAGGCTCTGGCCGATGCCGTGCGTGCCTTGGCCAACTATGGCAGCCAGCGCAAGTATGTGTTCAAGTACACGGGGCGCAACAGTCGTCTGGACGAGATCCAGGCTGCTGTGCTCGACGTAAAGTTACGGCATTTGGATGATTATAACCAGGTGCGCAAGGGCATTGCAAAGACTTACTACGAGGGCATCAGCCATCCGCTGATTACCCTGCCGGTACGCTTAGACGACGATCAGAACGTGTATCACCTTTTCCCCGTGCTATGTCAGCGCAGGGATGAACTGCAGGAATACCTGAAGCAGAATGGCGTACAGACGCTGATACACTATCCCATCCCCCCTCATAAACAAGAGTGTTACAAGCAGTGGAACCATCTGTCGCTGCCTGTCACAGAGAAGATACATCAGCAGGAACTGAGCCTGCCCATCGGCCCAGCCATGACACAGGACGAAGCCCGCGAGGTAGTAAAAATTATCAATGCATTTACAGTATGACAGCAAGTATTGTTGTAAGTATTTATAATTGGAAGGAAGCACTGGAGTTGGTGCTGCTCAGTGCCAAGCGCCAGACGGTATTGCCCAAGGAGGTGGTGATTGCCGATGACGGGTCGCGCGACGATACCCGTGAGTTGATTGACCGCATGCGTGAGCAGATGCCCTTCCCGCTCATCCATGTGTGGCAGGAGGACAAGGGCTTTCGCCTGGCGCTGGCGGCTAACCAAGCCTTTGCACGCTGTACGGGCGACATCATTATCCAGATAGGTGGCGACATTATCATGGAGCGTCATTTCGTGGAGGATCACCTGCGACATAGCGAGCGTGGCTATTACCTGAGCGGCAGCCGCAGCAAACTGACGCAGAAACTGAACGACAAGTTCTTTGCGGCCCACGACTACGACCTGCATTGCTGGACACCGGGGCTGAACCGCAAGATGAATGCCATGCGGCTGCCGTGGCTTACACCTTATTTATATAATTATAAGCAGCACGGACTTGACCGGGGTTGTAACATGTCGTTCTGGCGCGATGACCTCTATGCCGTGAATGGCTATGACGGCGACATGGTGGGCTATGGCAGTGAGGACACCGACCTGACGGCTCGCATACGGGCCTTGGGCGTGAAGAAACGCTTCGTCAAGTTCTCGTGCATTGAGTATCATATCTATCACGACGAGACGGGCAGTAAGTTCGACAGCGACCTGCGTAAGCACAACATTGCCCTGCGTGAGAGCAATGCCGCCAACGGCATCGTCAGAATTAAAAACGGCATCGACCAGTTCTTGTAAGATTGAAGATTGAAAATTGAGGATTGAGAAATTGAAGGTTGAGAAATGAAGATTGTTGTTAGTCCCGAATATCAGAGCCTCAGCGAATGGCTCGTGCAGGTGCCCCGGTTGTTTGCCGACAATCAGGGTGAGGTGCTGTATAAGGGGCGCAACGAGATACGGCTGTTTGAGGTGGAGGGCGCGAAACTCGTGGTGAAACGCTATAAGAAGCATGACATCATCAAGACGCTGGTTTACACCTTTTTCAGGAAAAACAAGGCCCGCCGCTCGTATGAGAATGCGGTGAGTCTTAGACAGCGCGGCTTCCAGACGCCAAGGGAGGTGGCTTATATGGAATGCTCCCTGGCAGGGCTTACGACTCAGGTCTATTATGTCTGTGCTTATACCGGCAGCGAACCCATCCGTCCGCGTCTGATCGAGCAGGAACCCTTTGATGAAACCCTGGCCACGGCCTACGCCCGCTATGTGGCTTCGCTCCACGAGGCTGGCGTGCTCCACCGCGACCTGAACCCCACGAACGTGCTCTTTATTACATCACCCACCACCCAGTACACCTTCGAACTCATCGACATCAATCGCATGCAGTTCTTCGACGGGCCTGTGCCCAAGGCAGAATGTATGGAGAACTTGACGCTCTTCTACTGGTTGACCCCCGCCTATCGCTTTATTCTCAATGAATATGCGCGTCAGCGGGGCTGGACGGAAAACGACATTGCCGAGGCCATCCGCGTGAAGGAACGGCACGACCGCCGATGGGTACGCCGAAAGAAAATTACTCATCCGTTTAGATAATAATACGACTTCCGCCTTGCGAAACAAACTAAGTTAGATTGCGAAACAAACTAAATTAGATTGCGAAACAAACTAAATTAGATTGCGAAACAAACTAAATTAGATTGCAAAACAAACTAAATTGAATTGCGAATATGAAATATTACATTGAAGTAGGAACAGTAAACAAGGCCAAGCAGGATATAGACGAGGTCTGTCGCAGGGAAGGCTTTTCTAACCTCACACGCCATAACTTTGGCAAGGGTGGGGTAGGACGCTTCCTGACGAAGTTGGTGAGCGTAGTCAGCATCCTGTGGACGCTGAAGAAGGACGACGTGCTCTTCCTGCAATATCCTATGAAGAAGTTCTACTATATGGCTTGCTCGTTGGCAAAGATGAAAGGCGCCAAGGTCGTGACCGTGATTCACGACCTTGGTGCCTTTCGTCGTCATAAACTGACACCCGAGGGTGAGAACAGCCGACTCTCGAAGACAGACTTCCTGATAGTCCATAATCCCACGATGCGCGACTACCTGATAGAGCATGGCTATAAGGGCGGCATCCACTGCCTGCAGATCTTCGATTATTTGTCGGAGGTTCCGGAGATTCCGGAAAATCCGGAAATCCCGGAAGGCCCGGAAAACCCGGAAAATCCGGAAGCCCCGGAACCCCTGGAAATCCCAGCCCTCCCCACCATCGTCTATGCCGGTAACCTGGGGCGTTGGCGCAACGCTTTCCTCTATAAGATGGAGCCCATCATGCAGGGCTGGCGTATGGACCTCTATGGCAAGGGCTTCGAGGCCACACCCGCACAATCCAACGCACAGCCACTCCCCTCCCATCAAGGGGAAATACCGCACGCACTCCCCTCCCATCAAGGGGAGGGGTCGGGGGTGGGGTCTCTATCCCCCCTCACCTACCACGGCTTCATTGCCAGCGACGACTTCATCGCCCGGGTGAAGGCCGACTTCGGCCTGGTGTGGGACGGCGACTCGCTGGACGAGTGTACCGGCGATTGGGGCGAGTACCTGCGCATCAACGACCCGCACAAGACCTCGTTCTACTTGCGTGCCGGTATCCCCGTCATCGTTTGGAAGGAGGCCGCCATGGCGCCGTTTATCGAAGAGCAGCGGGTTGGCATCAGCGTCGGTTCCCTGACCGAGATAAGCAAGCGCATAGCCGCTCTCTCTCCCGCTGATTATCAGGAAATGAAACAGAATGCCGTTGCCATGAGCCGTAGGCTGAACAATGGCTATTATATCAAGGCGGGTCTGAAAGCAGCCGATAGCTATTTATGTCTATCCTAAAATCCGCAGATAATTTTTCAACGGTCTAGTCTTGCCGTCATTTGAGACATGCCTGTCTGTTTTTTTTGCCATACAAGCGCGTAATCCGATGGGACATGAACTAGTTCCCCCTTACCCCGTAAGGTCGAGAGGC
>JAEEGL010832419.1_pt1 | contig 19370 bp, 9 predicted proteins | sample 9134231 | NCBI WGS metagenome assembly JAEEGL01 (sample SAMN16246548, study PRJNA631951) | gut metagenome | biome: gut microbiome; feature: rumen; material: fiber-attached | host: Bos | place: Iran: Karaj | collected 2018-10
AGGGTCATTTTAAAGAATTCTTTCATGTACCTTATTTATTATTAATAATATTCAGACGGCAAAGATAGGAAATTTTTTTGAATTATATCAGTTTTCTTGCATATTTCTTCATCTTTTTGTAAAAATTCACTATCTTTGCAGTGTGAAGACGCTGATAAAACTGATTCTGATACCTTGGTTGCTGCTTGGCTGTGTTGTTGACGATGACCATGATGCGACTGATCCTGACGCTTCGAGCATCATCAGGGTAGGGGATCGTTTGCCTGCCTTTTCCGTTCAGGTCGTCGATGGTGCTTATCGTACCGTATTCAGCAATGACAGCGTGAAGGGAACCACGGTCATCGTGTTTTTCCATACCACATGTAAAGACTGTCAGCGTGAACTGCCTGAACTTAACGACTACTATCTCCGTCATCGTCAGGAACCTGGATTCCGGATGGTGTCCATAGCCCGTGAGGAGTCTGAAGAGAGTATCGCAGCCTATTGGCAACAACATGGCTTGTCCATACCATATTCTCCACAGACTGATCGTCAGATCTATCAACTTTTTGCCACAATGTATATTCCAAGAGTTTATGTTTGTTCTGCTCAGGGTGTTGTTCTCTGGATGGGTGTAGAAGATTTTGATTTACCCGACTGAAAAAGTCAGAATGGAACAAATAGTAAAACAAATGAAACATTCAAATTTAAAAAAGGTTAAATTATAGAATTTTACTCCGGATTGTAGATTAATTAATCGATATTTTTGCTAATTTTGCAAAAGCTAACTCTTGAAATAGTTAAATTAATTATATTTAATAATAAGGTGAAGAAGTATTACCTAATAGCTATTATTGCTATTCTTTTGACCGCCGGTTTTAGTAACGCTCACGCACAACAGGTTGCCCTGAAGACAAACTTGCTCTACGATGCAGCGACGACCCCCAACATAGGTTTGGAGGTGGGTACCGGCACGAAGCATTCATTCCAAGTGTTCTATGGTCTGAATCCGTGGAAGTTTGGTAGTGGTGAAGACCGCAAGTTCCTCAAGCACTGGGTGGTCAACCCCGAATACCGCTACTGGTTCTGCCACCGTTTCAATGGTTCCTTCGTGGGCGTCCATGCCTTCGGAGGTGAGTTTGATGCTACCAACATCAAGGTTCCCTTCGGCTGGTGGGATGAACTGCAAGACCACCACTTCGAGGGTTGGTATGTCGGCGGTGGTGTCAGTTATGGCTACCAGTGGGTGCTCTCCCGCCACTGGAACTTCGAAGCGGCCATCGGTGTGGGTGCTGCCTATATCAAGTACGATGAGTTCGACTGTGGTGTCTGCGGCAAACCTGTCGGCGACGGAAACAAGTGGTATGTCGGTCCTACCAAACTAGCCCTTTCCCTAATGTATATGTTCTAACCCCCAGACAGTCATGAAAAGAATCCTATTACCTATCATAGCCCTTCTGGCCACACTTTCTGTGACAGCTCAGACCACCGTCGTATTGACTGGTGACAAGAAGGGCGACACCCGTGTCATGGTTTCCAATGTTCAGGTGGCATTCGCTGAAAACCGTACCATGCTCTCACTCGACTTCATCCTCGACTCGCTGCGGGTGTCGTCAAACCGCTACCGTGCTTTTACGCCGGTCATCGTTAGTAAGAAAGACTCTACGCAGCGTCAGCGCATGAAGACGCTCATCGTGTCAGGACGTACACAGGATATCGTGTTCGAACGTGATGGCATCGATCCTTTCTATGCAGATAATTATGTCAAGGTGCGTCGTTATAACGACACCCCGCAGACCTACAGCTATACCGATGGTGTGGAGCGTATGCCCTGGCACCGCAATGCCGACATCTACGTGGAGTGCGATCTTTGTGGCTGTGGCGACCAGAAGAATCTTGAAATGGCTCACCTCTATTCCATCAAGGATCTCGATCCCTATGATCTCATAGCCCTCGCCGATGTGGTGCCTGCACCTGCCAAGAAGGACCGCAGCCTGCATGGTTCGGCCTATATCACTTTCGTGGTAAATAAGTGGGAGATGAAGCCCGACTATATGAACAACCGTGCTGAACTGCGTAAGATTACTGATACGCTCGACGTGATGGTCAAGGACCCGAATGTTTCCGTACGTCAGGTGAAGATTCACGGTTGGGCATCGCCTGAGAGTCCCTATGAGCACAACAAGATGCTGGCTGAGAACCGTGCCAAGTCGCTTACTGAGTATGTGAAGCATCAGTATAACCTGCCCGATGGCGTGTTCGCCCCTGCTGAGGCAACGCCTGAGAACTGGGAGGGTCTGCGTGCTGCCGTGGTCGACATGGATGAGTCTGTTCTGCCCCACAAGCAGGAGATTATGGCTGTGATCGACAAAGTGCTGGATGACCTGACCAACAATGTGACGAATCAGGCAGACCGCGACGAGTTGTCTATCCGTTCCAAGTATCCGCAGGAGTACCGCTATCTATTGCAGAATGTCTATCCCGGCCTGCGCCGTTCCGATTATGACATCTCGTTCAACTTCAGCGACTTCACCCTCGAGCAGGCCAAGCAGATCTACAAGACCAAGCCCTATCAGCTCTCGTTGCGGGAGATGTGGGATGTTGCCAAGACCATGCAGCCATACAGCCCTGAATATAATAAGGTGATGCAGACGGCTGTCAACATCTATCCCGATGCCCCCGAGGCTCTCATCAATCTGGCTAATGTGGCAATTCGTCAGAAAGACTTGCTGAAAGCTGAGAGCCTGCTGGATCGTGCCGGCAACAGTGCCGAGGCCCAGAACGCCCGTGCCGTCATCGCCATCATCCAGAAGCGCTATGCCGATGCCGAGCGCCTGCTCAGCGATGCTGCAAAGAAGGGGCTTGATGTCAGCAAGAACCTCGAAGCCATTAAATTACTGAAGTAATAATCAATATAAAATCATTTAATATTAACTCTTTAAAACAAAACGAGCTTATGAAAAAATTAAGTTTTTTGGCGTTAGCAGCAGTCGGTCTGCTGTTTGGTGCGTGTGCATCGAATGACGCTGTTGAGACGTCCCAGAACCCGCTCGACGGTGAGGGACAGGGCTATTTCAAGGTCGGCATTAATATGCCTTCTATTCCTACTACCCGTGCCGACTGGAACGAGGATGGTACAAATTCGCAGCTGAAGGACGGTAAAGCTACCGAGTGGGCTGTCAAGAACACGTTGCTGCTGATTTTCAAAGGTACGGATGAGGCTACTGCTACACTAGCTCAGGTAAAGGACATTGGTAATCCTTCAAATCTCGTGGGTGATGATCCTAACCAGATTACGGTAAATCGTGACGATTATGTGGTGAAACTAGAGACTGCTGCTGACAATAACCTCTTTGCTTTGGCGGTCATTAATGGTACTGGTATCATCGAGCAGGGATCTACGGCTGGAACAATTAAGATAAATGGCGGAGCAGATCAGTCGGGTGTGACAATCGGTGATTTGCAGGCTGCCATTTCTAACGCTGATGCTGGAACAGGTGCGAACAAGTTCGTTGATGCTTCCAAATTTATTTTCATGACCAATGCAGTGCTGTCTTATAAGCAAGGTGGTCGCGTTGATCCTACTGCTACTCCCACTCTCCATATCCTTGCTCCTATTGATGCTGCAAAGATTTACGCAACAGAGGCTGAGGCAAATTCTTCTACTGACCCTGCCGCTGATATCTATGTTGAGCGTGGTGTCGCCAAGGTGACGCTTCAGACCGGTGCTCTGAACGAGAGTGCCCTGAAAGCTAAGGATGGTACTGTTCTGGCTGCTGCTGCATTGGATGGTTGGTGTCTTGATAACACAAATATGTCATCCTTCATTGTTCGTCAGGTAAAGCCCGCAACTCCTTGGGATTGGAATCTTGTCAACTTTGCTTTGGCAACATCAACGACTACAGATAAATACCGTTTCGTGGGTCAGACCCCCGTTGATGGCTTCTATGGAACCAAGATTGCAGGTTTCCGTACATATTGGTGCTACGACCCCAACTACGACATTCCTTATGCTCCTGCCAATTTCTGGGAGCCTGCTACCAAGACATTTGTCACGGCAACAGGTGATGATAATCCCCTTTACTGCTATGAGAATACTTTCGATGTGGTTAATCAGCAGTACAAGAACACCACGCGTGTGGTTGTTGGCATTAAATTGAACGCTGGTGCAGACTTCTATACGGTGGGCGCAGACCGCAAGACCCTTTGGAAGGAAGCTGATATTGAAAATCAGATCGTTACTTATTTGTTTGCTCAGAGTGCCTTCAGCACTTGGTATGCTGATCCCGCAAACGGAAAAGGAACGCTTGAAGGAACGAAGGACGTGACAATTACATGGCATAAGACCGGAGCTGGTACGGTTAGGGTGACAGAAATTACGATTGCAGGTGCTCACATGAAGAGTGGATCCGACTTTACCATCACTGCCACATCTGCTGCTCCTCTGGACGCTGTTATCTCTACCCTGAATACACAGTTGAGCACCGTTAAGCGCTATGCAGGTGGTATCACATATTACTCACTCCGCATTAAGCACTTCGGTGACGACCTGACACCATGGGACGCTGGTGAATATCTGACCGCCCCGAAGGAAGCAGGTATTGACGACATCTATCCTAACGATGTCCGTCGTGATGCCAACTACTTGGGTCGCTATGGTATGGTTCGTAACAACTGGTACGATATCCAGTTGGGTGATATCATTGGTGTTGGTAGTCCTGTCATTCCGCGTATTGATCCGGGCAATCCTAATCCCGATCCCGATGATCCTACTCCCGAGAATCCCGATCATCCCGATGATAGCAAGGAAGATGCATACATCAAGGCTCGTATCAATATCCTATCTTGGGCTAAGCGTCCTCAGACATGGAACCTGAAGAAGTAATATTTTTCCTATAAATGTGGCCGCCCCGAAGGGCGGGGCGGTCGCATTCTTTAAACAAGTAATAATTTGCTGACGAATATAACGATATGAAAGTAAGAAACCTGCTTTTAGCACTTGTGTCAATTGCGCTGCTCGGCAGCTGCAACATGATGAAGGAAGACGCGGACGAAACCTATTGCGGACTCTTCGTCAACTTCAAGTACGACTACAATCTGCAGCGTGCCGACATGTTCAAGGATCATGTGGGTGGAGTGACGCTGTATGTATTCGACAGCAATGGACGCTATATCAAGTCCTACGAGAACAATACGGTTCCTTTGATGGGAACATTGCTGTATGACGGTACTTATGGCTCTTGCATGCATATCACAGACCTGCCTGATGGCGACTACCGTTTTATTGCATTGGCAAACCAGAAACCATATCTCGAGACATTGGGCACGCCTGGTGCCAAGTATCGCCGGTATGATATCAAGGCCGGCGAAGAGAATACCAGTCTGACGGTTACGCTTGACCGCTCTGCCCCTACCAACGGTACTAACCCCATAGTGAGCAATGTCGCTCCTATGGATACCCTCTGGCATGGAATGACCGGAACAGAAACGATCCATGTGAAGAACGTGGGATACACCGTGACCACTATCTCAATGGTGCGTGATACCAAGATGCTCACCATCGGTCTGCATAACCTTGATGAGGACAAACGACTCGACATCGCTGCCGAGGACTTCGAGTTCTTCATCGTCGATAATAATGGTAAGCTGGCATACAACAATGCCCTGTTGCCCGACGATGACCTCGTCTATACTCCGTTCCACAAATGGGACACCTACACCACCGATGTCAACGGTGCCAATATTGACAAGACTGCTCACGCCTGTCTGACCTTCAACCGTCTCATCTGGCATGAGAACCCCGAGGACAATGCGCTCCTCATCATCCGTAATAAGGTTACGGGCAAGGAAGTGGCTGCCATCAATCTGACAGACTTCCTGGCACAGGGCCGTAATGCCTACGACACCTATGCCTATTCGCGACAGGAATACCTCGACCGTGCTTATGACTTCTACCTCGACTTCTTCATCAAGAACGAGGTGTGGCACTATGCGGAGGTTCGCCTTTCGCTCGACATCAACGTGCTGTCATGGGCCAAGCGCATACAGAATGTTGACTTGAAATAGAAACTACATTATATATTATATATAAGGAATGACAATGAACATCCGTCGGCTGATACATATATTCATAGCGGTTACCTGCCTCGCTATGTTGTCTGCCTGCTACAATTATGACCAGGAGGGAATAGAGGAGGTGAATGCTGGAAACTACTACATTAACCTTGCTATTTCCGTCAGCAACGGAAATGAACATTCCACGAGGGCTGATGAGCCCGTAGGTGGTGAAGATGGTAATGGGCGCGAGGCAGGTTTCGAGCGCGAGAACACCATCACTGGTATCACATTAATACTTTATAAAGATGCTGCAGGAATCAATACCACTGCTAATCCTACACTCGATCTGGTACGCTATTTCCCAGTGACGCTTGAGAGCAGGGAGACACAGGGCTCAGATCAATCAGACCATAAGGAGGAAGCCCGCTATACTACTGGCAATCAGCCTTTGGGAAAGCATCTGCTCGATCTGTCAGGTCAGTACCACGCCATTGTAATCGCCAATGCGCCAGACCTTGTTTCTTCACTCAAAGAGGGTATAAGCAAACTCAACGATGTCCGTGACGTCACGACCAAATATATTTATGTGGGCAATCCTACTTTGTCTGCTGATAACTGCACCAATTTCGTCATGTCGTCGGAACAGGACAATATCATCGATTTCGGTAGTGTGACGGGAACAAATCTGGATGGGTCTGTATATACCAAGGGTAAGGACATGCTCTTTAACCTCACTGCCCAACCTATACTCATCGAGCGTCTGGCTGCCCGCATCGATTTCTGGGCTGCTAATTCCACGGGATATGATGCTACGACTTATTCTAAGAAGGGCTATGTCTACAATGTGACAGGTTCCACAACTGATAAGTTCGTGGTGACGGGTATCGTGCCCTTCAATCTGACCAATAGTCATGAAAACTATGGAAAGGAGTATCTGATTAAACATTTACGTGAGGACAAAGACAATCTGAAAGATACGGATCCGAATTTATATCTTGTTAATGAAACGACATCATCTTATGTCTTCGATCCGAATACGCTTAATAAGACGAATGCTGTCAACCCGACGGGATTAGGTTCATTGGATAGTCCTTTGGAAGGCTTGTATCCGATGATTCCGGAAGTGGAACCTTTGAATATAGAGGATGTTGATGACAATCCTTATTTCCATTCCATTGAAGCGATGCAGGCATCATCTTCAAAATCTACAATTGGTAGTCAGGAGAATGTTGTAGTGTGTTACCCGATGGAGAACTGCCTGCTGCCAGAATCCAGACTCTATTATCATGCCACAGGTATTGCCATTGTCGGCTATTATTATCAGAATGGTACGGGTTCTGGAAAACGTCTGGTTTACCTGGGTTATCTCCGTCATCAGGGCGAGGCTGAAACATACGATATCCAACCCTATACTACGCCGCTGCCAAATGATGCTACGGCTACGATGGGAACCACAAAGGCCATGAACTTCGGCATTGTACGCAATAACATCTACCGCGTCAGCATCAACAGTATTGACAAGATGAGCACTATGGAACTCTCTATCAAGGTGAAGAAGTGGGATCCTTATATCCATGATTTTATTTATATGTAAACGATATTATACAGAAGTTCAATGAATCGTTATAAATTTTGTTACCAGATAGCGCTACTCGGCCTGCTCTTGTTGACGGCATGTCAGAGCGATGATAAGTCAGAACCCAATGTGGGTCCGCAGCCCGATGGCAAGATTCGCGTTCACTTGAAGGTGGGCGTAGCTGGATCCTCTGAAACAACCAGAGCATGGAGTGACAGCCAATATGCCAATGATGAAGAGATGATGAACGTCTGGACCGTGGTGGTTGTAGATAACACAACCAATAAGGTCGTGTCTATTTATGCTTGCAAGCCCGATGGCGAGCCAGACCAGGAAATTGACGACGACATTGCAGAACTACCAGCAATTGGCACTTATCGCTTCTATTCCTTTGCCAATATGTCACCGAGTGTGGTAAAGAAGTTGTTGAGCATCGATGGTACAGCTGTGGTTGACCCGGGCTCTGTCCGTACTCGTGGCGAGGGTGACGGTAATGGCAACAATGATCCAACAACAGGACCATCCACTGGAGGAGAAGAAATAAAAGTCACAGCATATAATGGTGTTGGCTCTGCTGTAGATCCAGATTTAGTCACATCGTATCAGTCGGCTAATGCTCCTGATCCTTTTATGACCGATGATAATAAATATGCGAAGAATACCTATTATCCCATTGATGTTGAAGAGGGGGCGTTAGTTACTGCTGCCGCTGTCAGTGCGGCGACCGTCAATATGCCAGGCAATAATTTTCCGGTTACAGGAGCCAATGGCTATGGCGCTGTCGGTATCCCGATGAGCAATGTGCAGACCAAAACGGTTGATGCTTCAACCACTTCAATAGAGCTGATTGTCATTCGTATGATGGCCAAGATAGAATTAGATGTTTATAACGATGGTGAAAACGATGCTACCATCAGTTCTATTTCGTTGACGGACATCACAAAAAATGCGAACAACAATCTGAAACTCCTGCCTAATCTTACAGCAGGTGCCAATTCGATGAACTATACGCATAAGGACATTCAGCCTAACCTCGGTGCAGCGGCTTCAACAGGCAATATGACGCTTTCTCCGACAACTGCTTCACAAGGGCTTATTGCTAAAACAGGACACAGAACGACGGATAACCCTCGCAATCCCGTCAAATTTATCTTCTATGTCAACGAGAGTGATGCCCCAGACAACGGCTCTGGATTGTTCTATGTGACATTAGGCATCAAGACGGGTAGCGGAACCGATGTGGTATACAGTCATGCCCTCATCAGTGATACGGACGCTAAAGAATGGGGATATATCGCCCGCAACGACTATCGCCAGATCCCCATCGTGCTGACCGACTGGCTGTTCCGTATTGAACCGATTGCCTTTACACCTATCGCAGGCTATCCCGCCACGAAGCTCAGCAGCAATGCTCAGTCGGCGACATTTGGTACGGGTGGCTTCATCGCCCTCCAGCCCTACGTCAAGAAGAGAACCGATGCCTTCTGGCTTGACTTCAGTGACCCGGAAGTGACATTTGTGGATATTCATTGGAAAAACAGTGATGGTACGGATGTCTCTGGCAATGGCAAAATAGTCAAGACAGCCTTCTCCTACGACGACACAAATAAATGTATTATTGGCGAGATGAACCAAGCCAAGGTGTCGACATCGCATAACACCAAGACCGCTATCACCATCACAGTGAAACTTGGCCCCTCTGGAAGCCAGTTCACTTACAGCTTTACTTGTGACGTCAACATTTAGACATTAAATAAGTTCGGGAATTGTGTAATCACATAAAACGAAATAGAGCAATGACAATGAAACTGCTTTTCAAACATACTTCTACAATCATCCTCCGTGCAGCCCTTCTGCTCGGAGCAATGGCATTTGTAAACACACAGACCCAGGCGCAGACATTAGAACAATGGGCTGAAATGCCTGATGCATTCGAGACGGTAGATCCTACAACAGTAGACTGGAGTCAGGAACCGTATTTCTATATTCAGTTCTTTGAAGGAAATGTACATAGTTTTCTGGGAGAGTATGGATTAAGTGAGGTGATGCGAGGGAAAGATTATGTTCCTTATTCGAAAAGTATACAATGGACGCTTGAACCTACTGGTACAACTGGTGAGTACTATCTGAAAAGCCAGAATGGTAACTATATTCGTAAATGGTCTTCCAATGATAATTATTGTGGAGCATCTTCGGCTATAGACGAAGGAAGATATAAGTTTACTCTTAAAGATTTGTCGGATGGTTATTTTGAGATTGTCAGAGGAGATTATTGTTTAGGTCGTGAAGACGGCGCTGAATGGGGAAGAATTAGAACGGGATTCGATCATGATAGCCCACGTGCTCGTCTACGTTTTGCGAGATTGAAGTCAAATGTGGCACATATAATATATTACAGTAATGAAGGTACATACGCCAATAGCGTGGCTGCGCCAGGTAATGAAACCCGTCACTACCTGACCTATTCGGGTACGGATGCAAGCCTTGATGGAATTACGAATTGGTGGGCTTCTGTCATTTCTTCTAGAAAGTCGATTATACCGAGCAACATGTCCTTATGGACACTGCCAACAGCCGCAGCTTACCATCTGGATGGTCTCTGGACATTACAGCCTGCAGATGTAGAAGGGAATTTTTATATCAAGAAGTATGGGACAAACGGTTATTTGAATGAACATGAACATGATGCGGGTATATATGATTGTGAATTGGGAGCCAAGAACGCCTCGAAAGGTATTTATACGCTTGAAAATCCTTCTGCTAATCGCTATACGCGTATACAGAATGTGAAGTACACCTCAGAACCGCTGACCACCGATATGTTCTTCCATTGGAATGGCTATGGTGCTGATGCCTCGAAAACGTCTGAAACGCCTGCCAGTGTGAACTTGAACTTAAATACTTCGCTTAATGCTGGTGAAACTGTATTCGGCGATGGTTGGACCGTAAACTATCTAAAATATGCAGACCTTTCAGGATACAAGAAGATGACTATTACTGGTACTCCTGATATGCAACTCCGCGTGCTGATGGATCGAGTGGAGCCTATACCATCGGATCAGCCAGGCTATGACTCCGATGGCGGAGCGTTTATAGAAAAGGATGTCACTATTGGCAGAGACGGTAAAGCCGTGGTTGATTTGACGGATATGACATCTAAGTTTGGTCAGGCTACCGTAAAGATGACCTATATCAATGGAAGCGATGATGCTATAAATACATCTTACGGTGAGGTTACTACAGCCCTTTGTGGATATAACAAGTTTTCTTCGGATGGCACTGTTAGCTTGAATAACAAAGCTTATGGTAGAAATTACATTGCTTATCTTCAGGTGGATGCCTCTGCTATCCCTGGAACAATTAAGAGGGTCACGCTGTCAGGTGATTTCGAACGGTTGGCTGCCCGCGGCTTGGAATATGGTGTGGGATATAACAATTCTGCATGGTCATCAGAGTTAACATGGAACACAGCAGATCGTCACTATACGGCTTTGGGTGGAACACAAACCGTGGCTAAAGCGACGGATGGAGTAACTCCACTTTCTTTTGATGTTACTGATGCATTTACTGACAGCAAGGTGAAGACCATTATGGTCTATTGCTTTAACCTTGGTGGCTCAATCACAAATCCGAGGGTTGAGGTGGAGTATGTTCCCAATGATATTTCCCTCAATTTTAATTACGCTCACCTTAACTCAATTAAAGTAGGTGGAAGCAGTCCTTCAGGTACTATCAGTAATATTACGCTGGAAAAGATGAGCACTGGGGGCAACCGCTACTTGCACCATGCATATGGTGACGGATGGCAAGCGTTGCAATGGCCTGACGGAGATGCAAACAATAATTACTTCTATGCAGGATTTTACCCCGTTGAAGTTGTACAGACCGATGAGTTCTATCAGGTGCTGCTTAAAGTAAAGAAGGATGATCCAACTAAAATAAAGTTGGTTGGTCAAACAAAAAATCCGACCATCGTGCCTCTTACTGGTAGCACATTGAATAATTTGTATGGCGCAACATTTACGCCAACCCAAGATTTGACAAATGTATTCCAGATAAAGAACATGCCAACAGGCTGCTATGATAAAATCGTGATTAATTTTGGAAGTGCAGTGCCTGAAGGCTGGTATATCCATGCCTATGGAGAACAAAATGCATATTATTCATTGGAAGGGTTGACAACGTATGAGATTACTTTGGATCCGAGCAAGACAATAGATGACTTTACCATTTTTAACTGGTTTGATGTGAGATCGCCGATTACGATTACAGAGTGTTATTTCACACCAGCATCCCCGTCTTGTGATCTCGTTGAAATGCTTAATTACGATGGAACAACCGATGCTTATTCAGAAGATCCAAGTGTGCGTAAGTTGTGGCAGTTGGAGCAGGTGAACGATTATGAGCACTTCCGGTTAAGGGCTCCCACCGGTCAGTATTTCCAAGATGATGGAAAGATGACAACCAACGTGAACGATGCTAAGATATTTACGAATACGTCACTTCTCGAGAAATTTGACTTGAAATGGTTCTATGTGGTCCCTGAGCCTCAGGAAGTTCCTGTTGATAAAATGGTGACGCACAAGATGTCGTACTTGAAACAGTATGCTAAGTCTGGACTCGACAAGCAAGGACTGGCAACTGATGCCCAATCAGATTGGTGGAATTATGATCAGTCTACTCAGAAAGTAAACCACTTTGAGATTACTCACTATGTGAAAAGAAATGAGAGTCTTAAAGTTGAGTTCCCGACCATCCTGAATAACTCTAGTGACCATATCTACTATCAGCGTTGGTACCACTACAATGATGAATCCTGCGATAATGTTCTGTATCCTGACGGCACAGACATTGACGGTTTGAAATCGCATGTGAGTTTAGATACACCTGAAAATGGCAATGTAAAGTATTATCTTTACAAGAATGGTATTGTAACGGGTGAAAGAGTCTATTGGGAGTTGCCGTATTCAAAATTTTCCCGTCATGCTAACCGAAATTTCATTTTCACCAACTCCGACGGAAAGGCTTTCACCGTGGCCGCTGATGTGTCTCGCTACAGTGATATGACCTATAAGAATGAATCCTCAAAGTTGGAAGATGACTTAGAAGAGCCATCGCTCACGATGCGTTATGTGTTCTATATGAAGGATGCGAAGGAAATGGCGACAAAATTGACGGCCTGCACTCCCGGCTCTGGCAAGTGGCTAGAAGAAAAGACATTCCATTTCCCTGCCAAGCAGATATTCTACGAAAACCAGAAGAAGGCAGGCTATCGTGGTGAGTTTATTGGTCTGCGCCATGTGTTCTCTGACTATTGGGTGTTTGACGGTAGTGGTACTGGCGATGATAATCTTGTGTCTGCCGTCAACGATGGAAATAAAAGCGGAAAGATAGAGGTTGAGATTGTTGATGACGCAACATATCCAACGGGAATCAGGAAGGGTGGCTATAATGATAATGCCAGTTACGACCGTTACAGTTTGACTGATGGACCTGATGCTGACTACAAAGGGTTCTATTTCTACGATATGATGGATTTCACCGCCCTGACACAGGCTAAAGCGTCTTATGGTGACAGTCGTTTCATTGTGTTCCGCTATCCAGCAAGTGGTCAGGTTGTTGTACCTACAGATCCGAACGTCAAACAAGAGGCAAAAATCAATGTCTATCTGAATAATAACGGAACCAGGTATCAGTTGGCTCAGTTTACCGTCATCTTTGACAAGGGAACTGTAACTCTGCCTTACAGTCAAATTAATGGTACCTCCCCCTATGTTTTGAGTGACGAGTACAAATCCCGTGATCCTAAGGCCCTCATAGAAAAGGCAGGTAGTCCTATTGCTAAAGTCACATTTGACTATCCTAAGGGTGAAACCTACCATTATCCCGACAAGGGCACCACGCGTCACGACCAAGGAGAAAGGGCCGCTGGAGGTACTATTGATAAATCAAGCCCTATACCTCTGACTTTCGACAAGACCAACTATGCCTTCGACGGTGGAGACAACTGTAACTGGGGCTCATACGCTATGGTTTCTGAGAAATACACCCAGTTTGGTAACCAAAAAACGGCTATGCCCGCAAATGACAATACATACGGTTATGGTGATGCATCGGTCACTGCGTTACAGGCTGATAAAAACCTGCAGAAAGGCTTCCTTTATATTGATGCCTCTGAGCAGCCCGGTGACATCTGCTCGGCTCCGTTCGTCGGTGACTTCTGTGCTGGTGACAAACTGATGTTCTCTGGCTGGATCTCTGGCTCTAATAAGGCTGGTGGAAGCGACAATCGCTGTCCTGGTGGCGTTACGCTGACAGTAAAGGGTGAACATACAGTCGGCGGCAAGAAAGTGACCGAGACGCTCTATCGATTCTGTCCAGGTCAGTGCTATGAGTTGGATAACGGTACGGGTAATGATGGTAGCACTGGTGCTACTCATGTAGTATGGCAGCAGTTCTATTTCGAGTTTACTGTGACAGATAAATACGACCGCCACTGGATCGAAGTGAATAATAACTGCGTTAGTTCAAAGGGTGGTGACTTTATGCTCGATAACATAGAGGTCTATTGTATAGTGCCGGAGGTTATCCCTGACGTAAATACACCGCTTTGCGTCAGTGTTGATGATGAAGGTAAGACCGTGACAGACATGCGCCTATTGAAGCTTAGCGTGAACTATAATAAGTTGAAGTCATCATCTGGTGTTAGCTCTGGTACAGCTGAACTCGGCTTTGTGTTCTTGGAGAAAAATGAGTTCCTTAAAGAACTCAGAACGCAATTGGCTACTCTAACTGATGCTGAGAAGCATACTCTTAACTTAGATGCATTTAATTTTGCAGCTATCTCTCTGAATGACTTGGCTACAGCAATTGAGGCGGGGCAAATAATAATACCTGGTACAAATTCACACTATAAGGCCGCATTTGATAAAGCTCTTTTGGGTAATAAATCTGTCTGGCATTGGACTCCGACGAGCACACCGGCTGAAATTGCTGCCAATAAGGGGGCCGGTGTGATGTATTTCCAGTGGAACAGCGTTTATGAAGACATGGAAGAGTATTCTTTTACCAAGGCTGTGAACAAAACTAGTGCAGTTTATCGCGAGGCTGTAGAAGGTGATTATTTCATTGTGATGAACGGTAACTATGCAACGTTGCCTTGGAAGACAAATACTGAATATTATATTATACCTTCAAATCTTACGATTTCTTCATTTAATGACGCGTATGAAAGATTCAATCTCTGTTCGAATTGTAGTAAGGCCAGTGTGTTCCGGATAGAGCCTCCCTATAGTATACTCGGCCTGGAGAAATCAGAAGATACTAACGACTATGTAGTCTGTCAGGGCCAGATACCCACGCTGCTCACCGACTTGAAGGGTTATGACCTGGAGGGAAATGAGGTGCCGATGGCGGACCTGAACTTCGACTGGTGGCTGGGTGACAAAGCCAATGGTGTGATTGCCACGCTGGATAAATACCACGAACAGAAAAATAGTGCGGGAACAGTGCGCCTTGACAAGGCCTTGTCTACCTTGCGTATCTATTATCCTGACGTGAATTCTCTCGATGGTATTATCAGTCATCTGGCTGTCAATCCCAATCCGGAACTGACGTCAGAGATGGTGAACTATCTGAAGGAACTGGTTGATGCCGGACAGTTGGTGCTGCACCAGAAGTCCGTCAGTATCCCGGCTGAACCAGCAGGAACAGAGGATCCCTATTTCTACCTCGTGGCTTGTCCTATTCATGACGAGAATTTCGATCAGGCCTTGAATCCTAAGGCCAATCAGTACATTGCCTACTTCTGCGACGAGCCTCAGGGTCTGAGAGTGAAAGTGGGTGAGAAGGCACCAAGGCTGAAGTGTGGTTTTGTGCCTAATGAGAACGGATTCTCCGAATATCAATATCCAACAGACAGTGATCCCGTACTGAGTATCCGTCTGGCCAAGGCGGCGCAGTTCGAAACGGTTCGCAATACTGAAAACGAGGCTACTAGTGGCACCCTCAACGAAGATGTACGTTACCTCTGGTTGCCCATCCGCAATGCTCAGACTGAATCTGGACTTAATGTCATCAAGAAAGCTCAGGATGATAACATCTACTTGGCTTCCAGCAACGATCCTACATGGGATAAGGAAATCTACAAAGCGATGTCAAAAACGGTTCCGTCTTTGCCGATCGTAGGAAGAATTGTAAAAATGACGGCCAAAAATACCAAAATCGTTGCGGTGGGTGATGGCCCCAGTACTCCTGTTGACCAGACCTCGAACCGTCTGTGTGTCTATTTCACCAAGAACTTTGAGGTGCGAGAGGGTTATAATTATACGCTCAGTCTGCCCTTCCAGGAGGAGCTTGATGGTGACGGCAATGCTTCTAACGCGTGTGACGGTACTATTCTTCTCAATCTGAAGATTGTGCCTGATTACGAGGTGTGGACAGGCGGTGCCGACAATAGCGATTGGAACAATGACGATAACTGGCGTCGTGCTGACGGTAATACTACCAATAGCAGTGGCGTGAATGGAGATGAGCTGTATGTAAAGGCGGCTGAAACTGGTTCGCCTCTTGAAGGATATACAACCAATGCGGATAATTATCGAACTCCGAAAGACCGCATATTCCGTAAGGGCTTTGCACCGCTATACTGTACTCATGTGCTGCTGAAGAGCGATGAGTGGGGGCAGGCACCTGAGCTTTACGATGCCATTGATGGCCATAGTGTTCTCGATAAGAAACCATTCCCTAACTTGCGAGACAAGGATGGATGGGATGGTGATCCGGATACCAAAGCTACTGCTACTGCCATTTTACGTTATGACATGCAGGCTCGTCTCAAGGATATCTGGAAGGAAACATATGGAACAGAATCGGAGAAGACAGATGCTCGTAATGGTGATCTCTTGGCCGAGATGTATCAGTTGAACAGTTGTGACGAAATCGTCTTCCAGCCTGGGACTGAGTTGCGAAACGCTCCCTTGTTGAACTATAACTCAGCATGGGTGGAGTATAAACTGAATACCAACCGCTGGTATTTACTCGGTTCTCCGCTTCAGGGTACCCTTTCAGGAGAATGGTATGCTCCTACGGGCACTGCCCAGCAGAAGACCACTTACTACGATCCCGTTATCTTTGGGAAAGGCTATGACCGCTATAGTCCCGCTATCTACCAGCGTAGCTGGGACAAGGCAAAGGCTGTGCTCTACGAGGTGGGGTCTGAGTATAACACTGAAGATGATAAGGAAGGTGCAAATGCAAACCTTGGTACTGTACAGGAAGGCCTGTGGAAAAATGTACAGGATCCAACCAACCAGTCAGGCTCGTGGGAGTGGCAGGCGACAAACGGCACAGCCGATGAGTACCTTGACCGCTTTGGCTACAAGCCAATGGGCGGTAAGAAGGCCAATGTGGCTATTAAGGGTATTTGGAGCAATACATATAACGATGCCCAGGTAGACTATGGTAATGGTGGTTTCTCAGTGATGGTGATGAATCATCTGAAGAATAACGATACCAGTGGTGGCAATGCTATCATCCGTCTGCCTAAGGAGGATTATGTGTATGATTATTACCGTTTCTCTGAAACTGGCGAAGATAATGGTGGTACTGAAACGGATTTGGATAATGTACGTAAACAAAAGAAACGTGGTCTGAACCGTGGACGACTGAAGACAGACTTGCTGTTACCCACATCTGCACAAAAGGAGGAAACAGAGGAAAATCCGACCAGCCTGTCAACCAAGTATGCAGATAAGTATGGTTATCGTGCGATTACTCGTGTTCCGTTGAAAGAAACGGAATTGCAACAGTTGAGCTTCGTAGACCTCGAGGAGCCTGTGGTGGAAGGTGCATCCAGTCTGGGCTACTATTTGATAGAGAATCCGTTCCCCTGTGGATTGGATATGGATGAATTCTTTGCAGCGAACTATAAGTTACATAAGAAGTTCTGGCTGCTTACTTCAGGTGGTCAGCAATTGGTACAGTATGCCACTACTGGCTGGGTCACTCCTGATCCAGATTCTTCAGACCAATCTTTCTCCCCTGCTGATCATGTGGTGGCTCCTGGACAAGGTTTCTTCGTACAATATAATCCAGATTATGCTCATGATCCGAGTGAGACAGTGGCTCCTCCTACCATACTTATCTTTAATAAGGATATGCAGGCTCAGTCACGTTTCGGTAAGAAGACAGGCCAGAGTACCTATACCATTGAAGTCGGACAAAAGCAGAAGATGGAAAAACTGACAGAATTGGTTGATCATGATAATGATCCAAATACACCAGCTGTTGAACAGATTGTCTATACGAATGTTGATTTGAATGGTAATGGTATATATGGTGAAATAGGTATTACACTACCGGGTGAAACAGAAACAAGAGATGAAAAAGAACCCGTGATGGTGCCTGTATATATAGATGACCCCAATAATCCCGGTACGAAGATTCCTGATCTAGAACCTATTATGGAGGATGTGGTTGTTTACAGGTATGTACAAAGCACAGACGAAGGTGAGACATTCCCGTTGAAGGCTCGCACTCGTGGAGAGGAGACTGAGGGTGCTGCCCTGCCAGGACTCGTGATCACTGCGAAGCGTGGCGACACCCAGAGCAGTGCACTCGTGATGCAGCATGAGAAGGCTAGCAACGACTTCCTGCCGTCGGAGGATACGGAAGTGTTCATTACCTCTGACCTGGAGAATGTGCCGACGGTCTACACACTTTGCGGACGACTGGCCACGACCATCAACAGCATCCATGACTTCCGTAGCCTGCCAGTTGGCGTGGAGTCGAACAGCGAAGCGCCCTGCACGCTGACCTTCAAGGGCGTGGAGTTGTTGGGTGACTCGATCAGCTTCTATGATGCATTGGAGCATAAACTGACCCCGTTGACGTCGGGTATGACGGTTTCTGTCAGCGGCCAGACGCAGAACCGCTATTACATCGTGCGTAGTCTGATACAAGAGGAGGCTGCAGCAGAGACGCATCTGCAGATCTTCACAGAGGGCCTGACGGCGAAGGTGATTGCCTCTACGGCTGAGCCTATCACTAGCGTCCGTTGCTATGACACCGCTGGACGACTGATCCATTCAGCCACTCCACAGACATCGGAGTATAGCTTCACGCTGCCTACCGCTGGAATCTACATCATCAATGCGGAGACAGAAAACGATCGCAAGACCGTCAAGCTGATGGCGAAATAGAACAGTTGAATATAGGGTTTCAGGGGACTCGGGTGAATCGATCGGTTCACCCGAGTCTTTTCATCGTTTCACCCGGCTCAATCGATCGATTCACTCGAGTGAATGTTTTTAAAGCAAAATCTGATTGTTTTGTTTTGTCGTTTCGGAAAATAATGCTATCTTTGTCGGCAAAAGAGAAATTAATCGAATGAAGACAATGAGAAAAACTGTGATTATGTGCCTGATGCTGGCTGTGGGCTGCATGGTGGCAGAAGGTAAGAAGAAAGTAAAGACGGTGGAGCTCTGGCCGGATGGGACGGAAATTCCGGCGTGGTTCAGTGATACCAGTCGCGTCGACGTGAGTGGGCTGAAGTGTTACGTGGTGACCGACTATGGCGTAGACCGCTGGGCAGACGGTGTGCAGCCGAAGGAGTTGCAGGCAGTGATTGACAAGTGTGCTGCCGAGGGTGGGGGCGTAGTGGTGCTCCCACGGGGCCCCGTCCTGGGGGGCTAGCTGTTCTTCAAACCCAAGACACATCTGTTGATAGAAGAGGGTGGCGAACTGAAGGGCTCTGACC
>JAEEGL012378907.1_pt1 | contig 19370 bp, 14 predicted proteins | sample 9134231 | NCBI WGS metagenome assembly JAEEGL01 (sample SAMN16246548, study PRJNA631951) | gut metagenome | biome: gut microbiome; feature: rumen; material: fiber-attached | host: Bos | place: Iran: Karaj | collected 2018-10
ACAACACCATCTACGGCACGGAGATCAAGGAGGACATCGACTGCCCGGTCCCGCTCATCGCCGACATGAGTTCCGACATCATGAGCCGTCCGGTCGACGTGAGCAAGTACGCCCTCATCTACGGCGGCGCGCAGAAGAACGTCGGCCCCGCCGGCGTGATCTTCGCCATCGTCCGCAAGGACGCCCTCGGCAAGGTCTCCCGCTACATCCCGACGATGCTCGACTACCGCACGCACATCGACAAGCTCTCGATGTTCAACACCCCGCCCGTGTTCTCGATCTACGTCATGTACGAGACGCTGAAGTGGCTGAAGGGCATCGGCGGCGTCGAAGCCATCCACGCGGTCAACCGCCGCAAGGCCGACCTGCTGTACGCGGAGATCGACCGGAACCCGCTCTTCGTCGGCACCGCCGCGAAGGAGGACCGCTCCGACATGAACGTCTGCTTCGTCATGGCCCCCGGCTACGAGGACCTGCAGGACGAATTCCTCGCCTTCTCCAAGGAACACGGCATGGTGGGCATCAAGGGACACCGCTCCGTCGGCGGCTTCCGCGCCTCCATCTACAACGCCTGCACCGTCGAAGACGTCCAGGCCCTCGTGGACTGCATGCAAGCTTTTGAAAAACTGAAGAAATAACGGATCATGAAGATATTGGTTGCAACCCAGAAGCCTTTCTCCGCCGCCGCGGTGGCGGGGATCAAGGAGATCGTCACGGCGGCCGGACACACCTTCGCCGCCCTGGAGAAATATGAAGATGCCGAAGCGCTGAAAGCGGCGGCGGCCGATGCGGACGCCCTCATCATCCGCTCCGACAAGGTGACCGCCGACGTCATCGCGGCCGCTCCCGCCCTCAAGATCGTGGTGCGCGCCGGCGCGGGCTACGACAACGTCGACCTCGCCGCGGCCTCCGCGCGGGGCATCGTGGTGATGAACACGCCCGGGCAGAACGCCAACGCCGTGGCAGAGCTGGCCATCGCGATGATGATCTTCATGAGCCGCGGACAGTTCACGCCCGCGACGGGCTCCGAAGTCATGGGCAAGACCGTGGGCATCCAGGCGTTCGGCAACGTCGGCCGCCTCGTCGGCAAGAAAGCCGAGGCCCTGGGCATGAACGTGAAGGCGATCGATCCCTTCATCCCGGAGGAGAAGATCCGCGAGGCCGGCGCCGAACCCGCCGCCTCCCTGGAGGACCTCTACGCCGGCAGCGATTTCGTCTCCATCCACATTCCCGCGACGCCCCAGACCGTCGGATCCATCGGATACGACCTCATCACCAAGATGCCGAAGGGCGCCTGCCTGGTGAACACCGCCCGCAAGGAAGTCATCGACGAAGCCGGACTGGAGAAAGCCCTGGAAGACCGTCCCGACCTGAAATACGTCACGGACGTCGCTCCCGACGGATACGAGGCGCTGCGCGGGAAGTTCGGCACCCGGATCTTCGCCACACCCAAGAAGATGGGCGCGCAGACGGCCGAGGCGAACCTGAACGCCGGCCTGGCCGCCGCCCGCCAGATCGTGGATTTCTTCGCCACGGGCAACACCCGCTTCCAGGTCAACAAATAAAAACCCGCTCCCCATGGTACGCGTCAAGCCCTTCGCGGCCGTCCGGCCGCCCAAGAAATACGTTACGGAAGTCTCCGCCCAGCCGTACGACGTGCTGAATTCCGAAGAAGCCCGCCGGACGGCCGGCGAGAAGTCGCTGCTGCACATCACCAAGCCCGAGATCGATTTCACGCCGATCCCCCGCGACGACGAGCCGCAGGTCTACGACCGCGCCGTCCGGAACTTCCAGGCGTGGCAGGAACGGGGCTGGCTGGTGCAGGATCCCGCCGAGCGGTACTATGTCTACGCCCAGACGATGGGCAGCCGCACGCAGTACGGCATCGTCCTGTGCGCGCACACGGACGACTACGCCTCCGGCAAGATCAAGAAACACGAACTGACGCGCAAGGACAAGGAAGACGACCGGATGGTCCACGTCCGCATCCAGAACGCCAACATCGAGCCGGTTTTCTTCGCCTTCAAGGACAACGCGACGCTCGCCCGGATCGTCTCGCAGACGGCCGCGGGCGAACCGGAATACGATTTCACGGACGAGAACGGCTTCGGCCACCGGTTCTGGCTGGTCGACGAGGCCCTGAACGACCGGATCACCGCCGCTTTCCGCGATGAAGTCGACGCCTTCTACGTGGCGGACGGCCACCACCGGACGGCGGCCGCCGCCCGCGTGGGCGCGGAAAAACGGGCGCAGAACCCCGCGCATACCGGAGACGAGGAGTACAACTTCTTCATGGCGGTGTGCTTCCCGGAGAGCCAGCTCAAGATCCTCGACTACAACCGGGTGGTGAAAGACCTGAACGGCCTGACGCCGGAGGCCTTCCTCGCCGCCCTGCGGGAAGATTTCGAGGTGACGGAGAAAGGTCCCGCGCAGGAGGCCCCCGCCCGGCTGCACCAGTTCACGATGTACCTGGGCGGCCGATGGTACGTGCTGGACGCGAAGAGCGGACGGTATGACGACACCGACCCGATCGGCGTGCTGGACGTGACCGTCCTTTCCGACCTGGTGCTGGACAAGATCCTGGGCATCAAGGACCTGCGGACGGACAAGCGGATCGACTTCGTCGGGGGCATCCGGGGCCTGGGCGAACTCTCGCGCCGGGTGGACAGCGGAGAGATGACCGTCGCTTTCGCCCTGTACCCCGTCTCGATGCAGCAGCTGATCGACATCGCCGACACGGGCCACATCATGCCGCCCAAGACAACGTGGTTCGAGCCCAAGCTGCGCTCCGGTCTTGCCATCCACAAGCTCAGTCCGTTCCAGCCGTGATCATCCCCGACCTCTTCACCCCCGCGCAGCCGCTTTCCGACCTGATCGACCGGAATCCCGCCATCCTGGGCATCATGGTCCGGACGGGCGTGGGCTTCGCCATCGGCCAGGCGTCCGTCGCGGAGGCCTGCCGCCGCTACGGGGTCGATGCTCCGACCTTCCTGCTTATCTGCAACATCCACACGTTCAAGGAGTACGCTCCTTCGGCGGAGGACCTGGATCGGGCCGACGTCGGAACGGTGCTCACCTACCTGCGCAAGTCGCACGACTACTACCTGGGTTCCGCCCTCGGGTCGCTCGCTACGTCGATCGACCGGCTGCTGGCGCCCTGCGACGAGCAGCACAGGGCCGTGATCCGGAAGTTCTACGCCGACTACAAGACGGAACTGGAACGCCACTTCCGTTACGAGGAGCACAAAGTCTTCCCCCTGCTGGAAGCCGCGGCGCAGCCGGATGCGAAGGCGGCGCCGTACCGCAGGATCGAGGACAACCACCACCGGATCGACGAGAAGATCGAGGACCTGAAGAACATCGTGATGAAGTATCTCCCGAAGGAGTGCGACGACGCGCTGATCGCCTGCGTCCTCACGAACATCTACCAGCTCAAGTACGACCTGGAGCGGCACACCGCCGTGGAAGACTTGATGCTCGCTCCCATGATGGACAAACTGCTCGGCAATGGCAGGTAACGGGAACAAAGTCATCCTCGTCGTGCCGCAGCAGGTCATCGACCGGTGCCTGGAGAAGATCGGTGCGGACACGGGCGGGAACGATGTCGTCGGGCTGGTGTCGGAGCTGCCGGTCGGCGGAGACGTCCACATCCACAGGAACGAGCCGGTCCGGCCGGACGAAAGCGAACTTTCGGAACGCGAGAAGGAAATCCTTGTCTGCGTGGCGAAGGGCATGCTGAACAAGCAGATCGCCGACCGCTTCAGCCTGTCGATCTACACGGTAATCACCCACCGCAAGAACATCACCCGCAAGACCGGCATCAAGACGGTGGCCGGCCTGACGGTCTACGCCATCCTGAACGGCCTCATCGATATCGGCTCCATCGAGGGTTGACAAATCCTTTATCCGGGTCCGGCAGGCGCCTGCCGGACCGGCCGCTATTCCGCGTGCGTGTCGATCACGGCGAAGAACTCGCCGCGCTTCACGAGGCGGTACAGGTCGCCGTTCGGATACTCGAACAGGAGATACTGCAGCGTCGCTTCCTTGAACGACTTCACGTGCCAGCTGCCGTAGGTGTACACCCGGCCCTTGTCGTCGGCCGCCATGGACATGATCATCCGCGCGGCGCGGCCTTCGGCATCGACCACGGGTCCGTGGTCGGTGATCACGTTGGGATCGTCGCCTTCCTTGAGCGAGATGCTGCGCAGGTGGAGTTTCCGGTCCACATAGCCGGGACTTTCGGGATCGACCTCGCGCTCGTCTTCCGAGAACAGCGTCCGGGCGTCCTGCAGATCCTCATACTGGATGAAATAGAAGCGGTCGCCGCCGACGGCGGACTCGAAATAGGTCGAGCCGACGGAAGCGACTTCCTCGAAGGCTTCCCCGGAGGCGATGTCCTTCGACGGATCGAAGCGCCAGAGCCGCTCGTCACCACCGCCCAGGCAGCCCATCGTGAAATAGCATTTCTCGCGGCCGGGCAGCGGGGACACCCAGGTCCAGCACCGCTGCGAGAGCAGGGTCTCGTCCGTCACCGGCGTCCCGTCGATCAGACGGCCCTTCGGCAGGACGTCCACGAAGGTCTCAAGCTTCTTGTCCTCCGCCCGCCAGACATACAGGTTGCCCCGGTCATTGTCGTAGTCATAGTGCTTCTTCCAGAGGGAGAACCAGACATCGCCGCGGTTGTCCACGAAGAACCAGAACGCGGCGCCCTTGCGTCCGGGCACCACCAGGGCGAGGTCCTCCTTTTCACCGGTGGCGATGTCGACGCTGTACAGGTGGCAGCCGTCGGACTCGTAGAGCTCCTCCAGGAAGGGGACGACGAAGACATAGAGTTTCTTCCGTTCCGGGTCCACGCCGATGGCCGAATAGATGGAATAGCGGGGCTTGACGATGCCCAGGTCGCGGAATTCGCCCGTGGCCAGGCAGTAGCCCATCACATGCGCGCCGGTATAGTTCTCGATGCCCTCCTTCCAATAGTTCGACAGGTGCGTGGTGAAGTACAGCCAGCCGTCGCATTCGACGACCGGGCTGTGGACCTTGCCCTGCTGGGAAGGCGTGTCCTGCTCGCCGCAGACACAGGTCATGTCCTCGGCCAGCATCGTATGCCGCCAGGAGGAGGGGTCAAACTTGTGGAATCCCGCTCCGTGGCCCTTGGAATGGGTCGAGGAGCCGAAGTAGCAGGCGCCGTCGGAGGCGACGGCCATACCCTGCCACTGGCCGTCCCATTCCTTGCAGATCTTGTTCATCGAAAGGGTCCACACCCGTTCTCCCTTTCCTTCAGGCGCTTCGGATGCGGCCGGTGCGGGGCCGCCGCAGGCGCTCAGCGCGGCGACGGACGCGGACAGCAGAATCATACGTGTTCGGTTCATGTCGGTATCTTTATTTCGTGATCAGGTTTCTGTCCCGCAGGGCCTGGAGGCCCGATTCCCACGGGGCGCCGTCCGCCCACATGTAGTAGGAGAAATACGAGGTGTTGTACAGGTAGAGCGGCAGCCAGGGCTGGAGTTCCGCGTAGGAATAGTGGGAATCGCCGTTCGTCGGCAGGTTCATCCACATATGCAGGTAGTAGGGCCGGTGGACGGGGAAGGCGCCGAGGAAGGAGATGTGCTCCCGGGTGTCGTACGCCGCGTTCCATCCTTCCACGGGGAAGAGCATCTTCCCGTAGTAGTGGTCGGTGTTCATCAGGTAGGTATGGATGCCGTCCGCCTCGGGGATGAGGAAATGGTCTTCCAGGCCGTGGGCCCTGCCGATCTCGACGATGGGCTGCGGGCCGAGGACGTTCATCTCGGGATGCACCATGTCGAGGGCGAAGCGGATGCCCAGCAGGGGCGAGCCGCCGTAAAGGGTGAAGACCTTCTCGATGACGCTGCCGTAGTAGTCGGCCCGCATCCGCACCTCCGCATAGGCGCCGCCGTCGTGCAGGACTTCCGCCCGGTAGACCTTGTGGGTCTCCACGCTGGCCTGCCCGAGGAAGTCCTCGAAGCCGCCGTACGGGTAGAACCCCCATTCGCGGTTGGCCCGGTCGTCGTCGACCGGCTTTTCGGGCCAGAGCTTGAAGAAGACATTGTCATCCTTCTCCTTCACATAGTATTCGATGACGCGGGCGCCGGTGGTGAGCAGCGCCACCCGCACCTTGTCGTTCTCCATGACATATTCGTCCACGCCGTCGCCGTTGAGGTCGACCGCCCGCAGGGTCACTTCCCCGGGCTCCGCGCCGACGCCGAGCTGGGTCTGCGCAGCGATGCCCATCGCCTCGGTCGTCACGGTATAGGCGCCGGCCGCAAGCGGCAGGTCGAATTCCAGTTTCGCGCTGGCCGCTTTCGCAACCTCGCAGGCGCGCGTTTCGGAAAAGGCTTCCTTCCCGGCGGCATCGGTCGCCGTAACCTTCACGGAGACAGACGGTTCCGAAGTGATATTGTGGACCGAGACGGGGAACTTCACTTCTCCCGCGGGGCCGTACAGCAGTTCATGCGTGGAGACGGCGGGCGGCAGGTTGACCGACGCCATCACCGACTTGGCACCGTCCCCCCAGTCGAAGCGCGGCGCCACGGCGCTCAGACGGCCCATCGAAGCCGCCGTCGGCAGCAGTTCGAACGTCAGGCACTGCCGTTCCCCGGCGGCGAGCCGCAGGGAACGGGAGGCGTCACCGGCGACGGAAAGATGCTCGGGCAGCTGCAGGGAGAAGGTGCCCTTCACCTCGTGGGGATACAGGTTGGTGACCGTCACCTGCAGGGTATGCCCCTGGACAGAGGCTTCCATGTTGACCTTGTCACCGAAATACTCCTCCAGGTATTCCCGGTCCAGGAGCAGCAGCTGCATCGCCTGGCGGAACCGGTCGGGACCCAGGATGACGCCCCCCTCGGCCACGCCCACTTCGCGCCGGGAGAGGATCGCGTCCCACAGGGCGGCGCGGTCGAACGGCGTTCCCTTGGGATGAAAGAGGACCATGCTGTTCGTCAGGCCGCCGAGTGCTTCGCCCGTAAGCAGGACGAAGGGTTTGTCCCACCGGGCCAGCTGGCGGGCGTTGCCCACGGAAGCGAAGTAGCCGTCGTAGCGTTCGTTCGGATCCTGGTCCGTGTCAGGGATGCCGCGGAAGAGGTAGCCGTGCTTGGCGTCGCGGAACTGCAGCCAGTCCTCGGCCGAGCGCATTTCCTGGACCTGCAGGCCCTCATAGTCGTCGCAGCCGTAGATGGGAGCGGTCCCCAGGTCGGTGACCACATCCGCGCCGGCCTCCGAGACCCAGCGCGACAGCTCGCCGCCGACCAGGAATTCGTACAGGCCGGAGAAGACGAACCAAGAATTGCCTTCGTTCATCCCCAGTCCCATCACATCGATGGGGTTGCAGGGGGTGCAGGTCACGCTCCGCACCAGGGTCGCCGTCCCGAACCAGCCACGCTTGAGGTCGTAGGCGCCGACGACGTCCAGGGCGTTCTCGACCAGCGCGCGGAAGGTGTCGAGCCCTTCACGCGGCCCCGTGACGGCGAAGAGTCTCCTGCTGCCGTTCCGCAGGCAGAAGGCGTCCAGCGGCCGGAATTCCGGATCACGGGTCTGATAGCTCCCGATGTCGGGAAAGGTGTTCGGATTCTTCCGCTGCAGCGCGGCGGCGAGCGAAGCGGTATCCTCCACGAACGCCAGGACGGCGCCGTCCGTCCGCAGGGCATCCTTGAGCGCCGCTTCGTCCGGATTGTCCAGCACCTTGAAGGGCGCCGCGCACAGGCCGGCGAAGAAACCTTCCTGCACCTGCAGGCCCGGCAGCCCGAGGGCGGCGGCCAGGTCACGCTTGGACTGGGCAACGCCCTTCGCGAGGTCCGGCAGGTTGACCCGGTACAGGTTCCCGTATTTGTAATGGGTGCGGTACACGCTCTGCCAGTGGTTGGTGTAACCATTGTAGTCGAAGCGGCTTTCCGCTACGGGTTCCGGAGAGCGCGAAGGCGTGTCGGCCTTGAATCCGGCGAGCGGTCCGCCGTTGCAGCCTGCCGCGGCGAGAGCGGCCAGGAGAAGGGGAAACAGTCTTTTCATATCCATGAGAGAATAATACGCTAATAACGGTAAGGAAGGGACTGCAGCGCAGCCGAAGAGCCTCCGTAGAGAAGCTCCCAGCCGCCGCGGAGCGGGACCATGTCCTGCTCCTTTTCGGACCAGCCCAGGAAGACGTCCCGGTCGAGCGGGAAACGGACTTCGACGGTCGCTCCCGCCGGGACGGACACCCGCCGGAACCCGCGCAGGCTCTTCAGCGGGCCGTCCGGATCGTCCGGGCGGCGGACATACAGCTGGACGATCTCCTCCGCATCGCGCGTGCCGGTGTTGGTCACCGGGACCACGAGACTGCGGCCCTTCACCCGGGCCTGGCCGTACGAGAAGGTCGTGTAACTCAGGCCGAAGCCGAAGGGGTACAGCGGGTCGCCTTCGAAATAGCGGTAGGTGCGGCCCTTCATGGCATAATCGGAGAAATCCGGCAGCTGCCCGACGTTCCGGTAGAAGGTGACCGGCAGTTTGCCGGAAGGGACGGCATCGCCGAAGAGAAGGGCGGCCAGGGCCGTTCCGCCTTCCTGGCCCGGATACCAGGCCTGCAGGATGGCGTCGCAGGTTTCCGTCTCAGGCTCCAGGCCCATCGCGGAACCGGAGAAATTGACGAGGATCACTTTCTTTCCGGCCTCGCGCAGGCGCTTCAGCAGGTCGCGCTGCACCTGGGGCAGCTCGAGGCTGGTGCGGTCGCCGCCGGAGAAACCGGGAATCGACAGGCGCAGTTCCTCCCCTTCCAGCCGCGGCGAGATGCCGCCGGCGAAGATGACGACGTCGATGCCGGCGAGGCGCTCGAGCACGTCCTCCTCCGCCCTGTCGGTAAGGCCGCAGCCGCGCACGGTCACCAGGTCGCCCAACCAGGCCTGCAGGGCGTCCTTCAACGTCACCGTTCCGTCGGGGATGGCGTTGTAGTTGCCCCACATCATCTCCCGGTCGTCGGCATTCGGACCGACCAGGGCGATCCGCGCGGTGGGAGCGAGGGGCAGGATGCCCTCCCTGTTCTGCAGGAGGACGATGGATTCCTCGGCCATCTTCCGTGACAGCGCCAGGTGCTCGTCGCCTTCGAGGAGGTCGTCGCCCAGGCCGTCCCAGGGCGTCGGCAGGGCGTCCAGTTCCCCCAGCCGGATGCGGGCGGCCAGCAGGCGGACCAGCGAACGGTCCACGTCGGCCGGGTCGAGCAGGCCCGCTTCCACCGCCTCCACGATATGGGCGTAGGATTCGCCGCAGTTCAGGTCGGTCCCGTTGTGGACGGCGGCCGCCACGGCATGGGCGGCATCGGGGCTGTAGCCGTGCCGTCCGGGGACATAGAAGTCCGAGATGGCCCAGCAGTCGGACAGGACGATGCCCTTGTAGCCCCATTCTCCCCGCAGCACCTGGTTGACCAGGTAGTCGCTGGCCCCGCAGGGTTCCCCGCGGAAGCGGTTGTAGGCGACCATCACCTCCTGCACGCCGGCCTTCGTCACCAGGTCCTTGAACGCCGGAAGGTAGGTCTCGCGGAGGTCGCGCTCGGAAACCCGGGCGTCGAAGCGGTGGCGGTCCGGTTCCGGGCCGGAATGGACGGCGAAGTGCTTGGCGCAGGCATGCGCCTTGAGGACGGGCGCGTCCGGGTCGCCCTGCAATCCGCGGACGACCGCCATGCCCAGCTGCCCGGTCAGGTAAGGGTCCTCGCCGTAGGTTTCCATGCCGCGGCCCCAGCGCGGGTCGCGGAAAATGTTGATGTTCGGCGTCCAGAAAGTCAGGCCCTGGTACTGCCCGGCAACCCCGGCGGCCAAGGCCTGGCGGTTCTTCACGCGGGCTTCGTCGCTGACCGCCGTAAATACCTCATACACAAGTGGTTCATCAAAAGAGGCAGCCATACCGACCGGCATCGGGAAGACCGTCGCCTTCCCGTTGCGCGCCACGCCGTGCAGCGCCTCGTTCCACCAGTTGTAGGCGGGGATGCCCAGCTCCTCCACGGGAGCGGAATGGTGCATCATCAGGTTTGCTTTCTGGTCCAGCGTGAGGGCGGAGACCAAGGCTTCCGCACGTCGTTCCGGACTCGGACCGCTGCAGGAAAGCACCAGCAGCACGGGCCATATCCATCCTGTTCTTTTCATCTTCCGTCGTCATTGGGATTCCGCAACAAGATACTGAAAAAAAACGTATCTTTACCGAAACGGACACAGATTCATGATGACTTTTCGATGGAAATGGGCGGCCGCGCTGCTGCTCGGACTTCTGGCGGGCTGCGGAAAGACGGATCCCGCCCCGGAAGGGAAACCCGAAGAAGAAACGAAACCGGATCAGGAAACTCCTGTGGAATACGTCGCTTCGGACGAGTCCCTTCCGATCATGGCCTGGTACAGCATTCCCGAGACGTTCACGACCATCGGGCAGTACCGGATCCTCCAGGAGGCCGGTTTCAATGTCAGCATGACCCACTTCGGCCCCCTCGAAGACGCCCTGCGGGCACTGGACTGCGCCAGTTCGGCCGGCGTGAAACTCATGTTCGCCTGCAACGATCTCCGTTCCGACACGGGGAACACCGTCCGCCGCGTCAAGGACCATCCCGCCCTCTACGGATACTACCTGCAGGACGAACCGACGAACGCCGATTTCCCGGACCTGGCCGCCTGGGCCCGCCGGATCGAAGCCGTGGACAAGACCCATCCGCTGTACCTGAACCTGTTCCCCGACTATGTCAATCCCGCCGCCCTCAGCACCTCATACGAGGATTACGTGAAGGATTTCATCCGGATCGTGAAGCTTCCGATGGTCTCCTTCGACTACTATCCGGTCACCACCTCCGGCATCCGGAAGTCGTGGTACGGCAACCTGGCTCTCATCGCCCGCGAATCGGAGAAAGCCGGCCTGCCGTTCTGGGCCTTCGCCCTGTCCACAGCCCACAACCCGTACCCGCTGCCGACGATGGCCTCGCTGCGCCTGCAGTTCTACACCGACCTGGCCTTCGGCGCGCAGGGCCTGCAGTATTTCACGTATTGGAATCCGGGGACGGAGACCTGGGATTTCCACGATGCGCCCATCAACAGTCAGGGACAGAAGACAGCGACCTACGCGCTCGTCAAGGCGATGAACCAGGAACTGCAGGCGCGGGCCGGCGTCTTCATGGGCGCCAAGGTGAAGGAAATCCTTTTCACCGGCGGGGACGTTCCGCGTGACATGACCTTGATGACGAAGCTGCCCGAGGGCGTTTCCAAACTGGACACCAAGGGGCAGAACGCCCTGGTTTCCCTCCTTGAGAACAAGGGCGTCCGGTACCTGATGCTCGTCAGCCGGAGCGTCGACAAGAGCATCGCCTACGAGATTGCCTTCAGCGGCGCCGCCGCCTCGATCGGCAAGGACGGCCGCATCACGCCGCTCTCCAAGGGCGTCCTCTCCTACCGCCTCGACGCCGGCGACTGCGCGATCTTCCGGTACTGAGGCGTTCCTGAAAAAGACCGGCGGCGAACTCTCCCCCGAGGAAAGTATTGAAAATACTATTGGGGAAAGAACATCTTAAATTCACAAAAAGAATAGCTTTCTACAATAGTAAAGAGACTATTGTCAGTATTGTTTTTAGTGACTACAGAGATTATTCCAATAAGATAAATCAAGGATTATGATGCGTATTGCTGCTTTGTTATTATTCACCATATCTGGATGGAAAGCATTAGGTGTTCTTCCGTTCTCGGAAAGCATTCCCTATGCTTTTATTGTATTGAATCACACTTCTGATAGCATTACGCTCCAAATGAAGGAGGGATTCCCTTCCACCGTAAGCGATGGACAAACAAAAAGACTGTGTTTTACATTACCACATCCTGAAAGAATTTCCAAAACATTCTTTGCTGGAAGCAAAATGTATTTTATCTACTATAGTCGCGAAGTTGTCGAAATTGAGCCAGCGTGGACGGAAAAAAAAGATACAACGGCTTATAAACTTGAAATATTCGACATCCAGCATATAAATAATCGTAGTCCACAAGTTCCACTTTTTGATAGAATCATGCTTATAAAGCCAAGGCATAAACATCATGGAGAGGAGCCATCACTCGTTACTGAAGAACATTTCAAAATCCGGCATAAACAATTCGAGCAGATCAGGAACCGTAAGTATTATGTGCTTGAGGGTGAAAATGCCACTGTCTGTATCAGTGTTAAAAATAGAAATGTTGATTCCTTCCTCAGAGCGATTGCCGGAGATGAATACTCGAACCTCATCGCGGGCGTGTCGCTGGGCAGCGGTGCTGCGTCCTCGACGCTGGCCTCCTACACCTGGATGGCGGACGGGGCCAAGTATGCCTCCGCCCGGGCCGACGGGTCGGGCTATGTGTACAAGAGCGCCCTCGTCTTCGAGCGTGACGCCGCCGGCAGGCTTTCCCTCGACGCCGCCCTCACCACCGTCGGGCGCATCACCGCGCAGAAGGATGCGTCGACTCGGGCGATTACGGGCTACACGGTCCATCACCACATCACGGACAAGAGGGTAAGTTTTTCTCAAAGAATCCTAAAACTGGCCAATGGGATAAACCTGCTCCTAATCGTGTCAATGAATTATTAAAGAAGAAAGAAATCAATAATGCAATACAAAAAGGTGAAAGAATACTTAGACCCGAATAGCGGCGTTATAGAATTGAATTCATATGCTGCCAAAATACTGGATGAGAATGGTTTATGCATCGAACATCTGGAGAGTCATGAATTATATAAATATCTGGTTGAGTATTTAAACCAAGAAGTATTAATAGAGCCAAGTAGTGGTTGCTATGTTTTTAAAAAACATTATCATTTTTTTACACCATTATATACTGACAAAACAGCAAATGAATTTTCAAATAATAAGATTTTTATAAGCGCTTATAGGAAAAGCTTCAGGACAGTACTTTGCATTAGCCTATCTTTTCTTTTCTTGTTATCTAAAAAATTATCTGCCCTAAAGGTACCTTTTTATACTTATTGGATATATAATGAAATAATGGACAAAGAAGATAAAAAGCTTGAGGAGTTTATTATTTCTTTTCATGCAATTCGAAACGGAGAAGATGGATGGTGTGATGATAATTTAGATCTATATTGTACAAATAATCGTTTGTTTGGCAAAGAAGCTATTATTAGAATAAAGCATGGAGATTGATGCTTACAAAGCTCAGTATGCGTTTTCGAAATCAGATCTTGAAAGTACTCGCTCAATCGATGACATCAATGAAGATTGGTTACGGAGTCTTAAAAACTCAAATGGAGATTATGTCTATGGTTTTCTCAGAGAAAAAGACAATGAGAAAGTTTATAAAAATAGCATTAATTACCCTTGGAGTGGGGATCTTTAGCTATATTATCAGTATCGTTATAGGATTATGGATGTTTGTTCCATTGAGTGAAAAGAAATTGATCGTTGGATTAAAATACAACGACTCATATTACGAGTTGTATGGTGTTTTTCCAGGAGCGCTAGGTCAAGATTGCGTTCAATCAGTAATCGATGGGGAAGTATACTCAAATGATACTATAAAGCGTAGATTAGACGATGTGACAATAGAGAGCATCATTATCAAGGACAGTATTTCTTTTATCCTGAAAATTGAAGAAGAATGCTTCCCTATCCATGTTCCACTAGTCCTCAAATCTGTTCCTTCAGACTCTACGACGCGAACGGCAACACCACCCATGACGGACGGGATGAAGGCAGGACCAGTGCCGGGGGCTAGTCCAGAGGGAAGGGAATGAGGCGGAGCAGCTCGGGGAGGGTGTCGACGAGGAAGTCGGCGCCGGACGCGAGGAGCGCTTCGCGGGAGCCGTTGCCGTAGGTGACGCCGCAGGTGCGGACACCGGCCGAACGGCCCATCCGGATGTCGACCGGCATGTCCCCCACCACCAAGGCTTCCTCCGGGGCGAAACCGAGATCCTGCAAGGTCTTCAGCACGGCATCGGGCGCCGGCTTGCAGGCCGCGACGTCGTCCATGCCCAGGGCGTAGCCGATAAAGCCGTCGATCTGCATGTCGCGCAGGAAATGGTGCAGCGAGGCGGAAGACCGGGATGTGGCCACCGTCATGCGGACGCCCCGGGCGTCCAGGGCCGCGAGCGTCTCCCGCACCCCGGGAAACAGCGCGGGCGTCAGCACGGCGAGGTTCTCTTTGAAGACCTTCCGGTATGTCTCCGTACACAGGTCGGCCAGGGCGTCGTCGCAGGACGGGACCACCTGTCGGAAGCATTCGGGCAACGGCAGGCCGATCGTCGCCGCGCAGTCCTCGTCGCCGACGAAAGGCAGCCCCAGCCGCCGGAGCGTCTCCTGCATCGTCAGGACGATGTTCCGCCGGGTGTCGCCCAGCGTACCGTCGAAATCGAAGACAACCAGCCGGACAGCCTCGGGGCCGCCGGCCGGTTTCCGTTGTTCATTCTTCTGTTCCAATATTCGTAACTCAGTACAGTTCAGGCACATCCTGGCGGGAGCGCAGGTACATCGCCGTGCCGCCCTTGTCGTTCGGGTGGTGCCAGACCTGCCAGCCGCCGAAGACCTCGGGCGGATAGTTCTCCCAGAACATCATCGTCTTGTCCACCTCCATGCCGTCACCGGCCAGGGAAGTCGCCAGGTCGAAGCGGCAGCCCTTCAGGCCGTACTTTTCCCGGACGCGGTCGATCAGGCGGTTGGCCTCCACCTGGGTGCCGCTCTCGTTGCTGGGGATGTTGTTCAGGATCGGGATGCTGCCCTGCGAGAAGATGTATTCCACCAGGCGGGAAAGGTTCTCCTCGGTGTTGCCGCCGTTGGTGCCGATCGTGACCATCACGTATTTCGGGCGGATGGCGGGCAGCTCGTTCGGGATCCGGAGCAGCACTTCGTTGATCGTGCAGCCCCCGCGGCCGCTGCAGACCGCCTTTCCCTTGACGTTCGAGCAGATCTGCATCGTCCAGGCCTTCGGGAAGTCCTTCTTCGGGAAATAGCCGTCGGGCTGCGTGATGGAGTCGCCGTAGATCATCAGGAAGACCTCCTCGTCCACGGAGAAGACATCCATCCGGCGCACCGTCAGCGCCTGCCCGGCGGACAGGCCGAAACAGTAGTAGTCCCACATCGCACCGGCGCTGTAGCCGGGCTGCAGGGCGCCCTTGCCCACGCCGCCGGCACCGTCCGACTCCAGGACGACCTCCACGGATTCGCCCGTCGCCTTGTCGGTCAGCCGGGCGGTGTTGCGCAGGTAGGCGTGGTCCACGGTGACGACATACCCGTGCGCCGGGTCGAGGAACGGCGCGGGCTTGACGACCCCGCCGGCCGAAACCGTCTTCCCGGGAACATCCACCTCGAAGCCGTAGTCGCCCGAATCGGAGCGGAAGAAGGCCTTCGCGTCCGGGCTGAAGGTCACGTCGTACCGGGCCGTACGTTCGCCCAGCGAGTAGTAGCGGTTCAGTCGCACGCGGCCGCCGGCGTTCACCCGCAGGCCTTCCGGTGTGGCGGCAGCCTGCACGCCGCCCTCGAAGGCGAATTCCCCGAGCGGGGCGCCGTCGTCCAGCAACCGGCTGTACACCACGTTCCTGTGCCCGTATTCATACGTCAGCCGTCCGATCGGCGCGCTGTCGCCGCTCACGTAGTAGTCCATCATGTCAAACGGCTTCGTCACGTGGTCCGCCACCTTGAAACGGAAATGCACGAAGTCCGGGGCGAGGCCGAGGGCCTCCAGGGGCACCGTCACCGTCAGTTCCCGCCCGGAGACGGTGCAGCCGGCTTCTCCGCAGGGACGGATCCCGACGGCGGTAACCCGCTCGATGCTGGTCTTCCCGGCGGAAGGATGGCGTCCGATCAGGAAATCGAACGGGAAGGCCTTTCCGGCGGTGTCCCCCACCTGCACGAGGATGTTCATCCAGGTGGAGTCGCCCGGCGTCCAGGCGATGATGTCCGACGCCGCCGTAATCCGGAAGCGGACGGACTTCCCGTCGTGCGAGACGGCCGTGCGGACGATGTCGTTGCGGGCGCTCGCGTCCCGGTAGCGGTCCGTGCCGGCGAAGTCGACGAAGTCACGGACGAGGGCGTCCCCCTCGGGATCGGCATAGACCCATTCCGTCCCTTCGCGCACCGGCGTCGTCAGCGCGGGATCCGCCCCCTTGAAACTGCGGATGTTGCGGGCCATCTGCAGGTAGAAACTGTCGCCGTAGCCGCCCTTCATCATCTCGATGTCGCGCGAAAACTCCTCCGTGAAGGTATCCACGAAGCCCACCTCCCCGTCGAAGACGTACTTGATGGCCACCCACTCGTTCCAGCCCGTCATGAAGACGTTCGACACCTTGCCGGGCTGCCGGAGCGCCGTGTTCCACTGGTTCTGGAAATTGTGGCCCGTACGGACCTGGTCGTGCATGTTGACGCCGGAAGGGGCGTCGAATCCGCGGCCGCGGCAGTACTCCGGGTCGGAGAAGAGGATCTTCCTCGTGGAATGCTGCGCCACCGACACGGACATCACGCCGTTGTAGTTCCGCTGCGGATACTCCCAGTCCATCCAGGGGAAGGCATGCTCGTCGGGCGGCATCGTCGGCCACTGCGACTCGCGGACGTCGAAATAGCCCACGTGCTCGTCGCGCACGTACGTCGGACGCGGCTGGTCCGTCGTCCCCTTGTTGGCCCGGGTCACGCCGACGATCATCGGCTTCCCGGCGGGCCGGTACCACAGGCTGTCGTATTTTCCGCCCACGTAGAAGGCGTAGAAGAGGTCTTTCACGACCCGTCCCGAGGCGCCGTTGGTGTAGAACGAGACCTTCGGGACATCATATCCCTTCTGCTGGAAGGCCAGCAGGGTCTCCAGCAACGTATGCACCACGTTCGGGTAGCAGAACCCGTTGGTCGTGTCGAGGATCAGGTAATCGACCCCCGCGGCCATGAAGAGTTCCACGTGCCGCGCGATCACCCACGGGTCGGCGCTGTTGTAGTACCCGTACAGGGGCTCCGACCAGAAATGGTACTTGTGCAGGGGGCTCAGGGGCGTCCCCTTCGTGGCGTACAGGTCGTCCGGATGCTCGGCAAGGAGCTTCGTGATGTCATAATTGCCCGTCTGCTCGGAGGGGTGCTGCCCCATCCAGACGAAATAGAAGATACCGACTTCCTTCTTGCCGGAAGGAGGGTCCGAGGCCAGGAGCGAGGCCGTCGCAGCCAGGAAGGCCGCGGCCAGGAGGGCGATTCTTTTCATGATTACCGGTTTTGCATTTTTCGGAGGAAGCAGCCGATGGCGTTCTCTATCAGGCAGCAGATGGTCATGGGACCCACGCCGCCCGGCACCGGCGTGATGACGGAGGCTTTGGGTTCCACGGAAGCGAAGTCGACATCGCCGCAGAGCTTGCCGTTCTCGTCGCGGTCCATGCCCACGTCGATGACGGCGGCCCCGTCCTTCACCATGTCGCCGGTCACGAACTTGGCCCGGCCGATGGCGACGACGAGGATGTCGGCCTGGCGCGTCACGGAGGCCAGGTCGCGCGTACGGGAATGGCAGATGGTCACGGTGGCGTTGCGGTCGAGCAGGAGCTTGGCCACGGGCAGGCCGACGATCTGGCTGCGGCCGAGGACGACGGCATGCTTGCCGGCAATCCCGACCCCGCCGGCCTCCAGCAGCTTGATGATGCCTTCCGGCGTGCACGGAACGGTGCAGGAGGCGTTCGGGCGCTTCTGCCACAGGGCGGCGGTATTGAGCGGATGGAAGCCGTCGACGTCCTTTTCATGGGCGATGGCTTCGATCACCTTGGGCTCGCTGATCTGGGCGGGCAGGGGCAGCTGGACGAGGATGCCGTCGACGCCGTCGTCGGCGTTGAGCGAGGCGATGAGGTCCAGGACGGCGGCTTCGGAAGTGTCGGCCGGAAGCCGGTAGGTGGTGTGCTTCAGCCCCACCACTTCGCAGGCTTTCTCCTTGTTGCGGACATACGTCTGGCTGCCGGGGTCCTCTCCCACGAGGATCACGACCAGGTGCGGCACGCGGCCGTAGCGTTCAGGAAAGGCGGCGACCTGTTCCGCCATCGCGGCCTTCAGGGATGCCGCAAGGTCTTTACCACTGATGATCATAGGAATGATGATTGATTACAAAGCCTGGTGTCCGATGTCGGTGCGATGGAAGAGGCCTTCGCAGCGGATGGCGGCGACGGCCTGCAGGGCGCGGGCGTTGGCCTCGGGAAGGGTCGGGGCCTGCGCCACGGCCATCAGCACGCGGCCGCCGGCGGTGACCGTCTTCCCGTCCTGCATCTTCGTTCCCATGTGATAGAGCCGAACCCCGGGCAGGGCGGCGGCTTCTTCCAGACCTTCGATCTCCGCACCCTTCTCATAGGAGCCGGGATAGCCCTTGGAGGCCAGCACGATGCCGAGCACGGCCTCGTCCGACCAGCGCAGCGGCGGCAGGGCGGCCAGCGTCCCGTCCGCCGTGGCACGGAAGACATCGTAGATGTCGGACTGCAGGCGCGGCAGCACGACTTCCGTCTCCGGGTCGCCGAACCGGCAGTTGAACTCCACCACCTTGATGCCCTGCGGGGTCTTCATCAGGCCGCCGTAGAGCACGCCCCGGAACGGGCAGCCCTCTTCCACGAGGGCGGCGGCCACCGGTTTCATGATGTGCTCGAGCGCATCCTGCCGGTCCTCCTCCGTGATGAAAGGCAGCGGCGTGTAGGCGCCCATGCCGCCCGTGTTGGGACCCTTGTCCCCGTCGTAGGCGCGCTTGTGGTCCTGCGAGAGCACCATCGGCACCACCGTCACGCCGTCCACGAAGCACAGGAAGGAGAATTCGGGGCCGGTCATGAACTCCTCCACGACCACCTTCCCCTTGCCGAACTTGTCGTCCAGCAGCATGTCCTTCAGGGCGGCGCGGGCGGATTCGAAGTCTTCCGGAATGACGACGCCCTTTCCGGCGGCCAGGCCGTCGTACTTGAGCACCACGGGGAAAGAGCCGCCGCGGACATATTCCAGCGCCTCGTCATAGGCGTCGAAGGTGCGGTAGGCGGCCGTCGGCACGCCGTGGCGCGCCATCAGCCCCTTGGCGAAATCCTTGCTGGACTCGATGCGGGCCGCGGCCTTGGAAGGGCCGAAAATCCGCTGTCCGGCCGCACGGAAGGCGTCCGCGATGCCCGCCGACAGGGAGACTTCGGGACCGACGACCGTCAGGTCGACCTGTTTCTCCCGCGCGAAAGCAAGGAGTTCTTCCACCTGCGTGTCCTTCAGCGGGACACATTCCGCCTGCGCGGCGATGCCGGCGTTGCCGGGGGCGCAATAAATCTTTCCGACCTGTGAAGAGCGGCTGAGGGCATCCACGATCGCGTGCTCCCGTCCGCCGCTGCCGACGACCAAGACTGTTTTCATAACCGATTCGTTCATTGTTCCTACAAAGATAAGCATCCTTTCCCGAATCTTCTCGTACGGCCCG
>JAEEGL012886805.1_pt1 | contig 19370 bp, 14 predicted proteins | sample 9134231 | NCBI WGS metagenome assembly JAEEGL01 (sample SAMN16246548, study PRJNA631951) | gut metagenome | biome: gut microbiome; feature: rumen; material: fiber-attached | host: Bos | place: Iran: Karaj | collected 2018-10
ATCGGGAATACCATTTGGTCTTGCTTTCCACAAGAACAGCTACATAGGCAGGAGTTTCATAAAGCCCACCGCAGAAGAGAGGCAGTCGGCAGTTCACATGAAGCTCAATGTGTTAAAGGATGTGGTGAAGGATAAGAGCATAGTCCTCATCGACGATTCCATCGTCAGAGGAACAACCATGCGTTATATTATAGAAATGCTCAGGCAGGCAGGCGCTAAGCAGGTACATGTCAGGATAAGCGCACCGCCGTTCCTGTATCCCTGCTACTATGGTACGGACGTGCCAAGCGCAGGACAGCTGATCGCGTCGGAGCATTCCTGTGAAGATATCAGAAAGAGCATCGGAGCAGATTCACTGGCATATCTACAAATTGAGGATTTCAAAGAGATGCTTGGTGATATGCAGCTCTGCAAGGCTTGTTTTGATAATGACTATCCGATAGTAAAGGAGATGAGTCACTAACCGCATCTCATGGAATCATATAGAAATGAGTCATTAACCCTGTACTATAGGTTAAAAGATACCCCTTCCGGTTGTTTGGAAGGGGCTTTTTTTCGCATCTGGCCTGTTTTTTGTTTATTGACAACGCATTTACTATATTTCGAGTATGTTTTACTTCTGTTTTATACATTTATGAGATAGAGCAGTATGGTTAATTTTTAACTACTGCCAGCAATCAATTTTTCACGATTTGTTAGTAGTGTGTGCTTTTTTATTGTTCTTGAATCTGAAACAATTTTTTAAAAAGTTTGTCAATTTCCATCTTGATTACTGTGTACTTTCTAGAAATCAAAATGGAGCAGTAAATGTTTAGATTCATCAGTTTTAATACCCTTACATATGCCTATGAGGCTACTAACAAAAATGCTTTTTTTTGATTTTGGCAGTAGGGAAACTGAAGCCCTACTGCTGCGTTCTGAAATGTAGCTATACAGCAGTAAAATGTATACGCAATAGCGATAAATTATTATCGATTCCACTCTAGACATTCTATCTGTGGCATTTGATGATTATATTCATTCTCGTCCCCATGGCTCATAATGGACCGCTAACCCTCGTCCCTGGGATCCAAAATGGACCGCTACCCCCGCTCCCCCAGGCTCACACTGATACAAAAAATAACCCCTTCCGACTTTATTCGCATCGGAAGGGGCTTTTAATCGCATCAATCGAATCTAATCGCATCTATCGCGTTTTATGCTGTTTTATTTCTTATACATAGGTTGCAATTTTATTTCTTATACAATTTTATCTCTTATACATAGGTATTGTCTGAAGCTTATGGAGATTAAGCCTGTGCAGGCGGTCAATCTTATCCTTCGTCGCTTCATCTTCGCACACTCCGGTGAGAACGTACTTATCAAGAGTTGCATAGGTGAATCCCAGCTTATCCTCATCCGACATACCTGAGAGACCGTCTGAAGGAGTCTTGTGGATCAGCTCTGCAGGCAGTTCCTCAAGAGCATCGCCAATCTGCAGCATCTCGCATACAAGATAGTCAGAGCAGGGGCTGAAGTCGCCGGCTGCATCGCCGTACTTGGTGGAGTATCCAACCCAGTCCTCTGATCTGTTGCAGGTGTTGGTCACACGTCCGCCCATCGGAAGTGACTGTGCAACTGCGTACAGAGTTGTCATGCGGATCCTGGGCGGTGTATTGATGATGGCGTCCTTACCAACCTCAACACCGGCAGCCCTGAGCGCATTATACTCACCCTCAACAGCTTCATTGATATTTACGATGTAATGCCTGATTCCAAGCACCTCTACGACCTTCTTGGAATCTGCTATGTCCTTCTGTTCGCCGTTGGGCATCAGAACGCCTACGACTCTCTCCTTGCCGAGAGCTCTGCAGAGAAGGGCAGCGACTATGCTGGAGTCCTTGCCACCGGAAATACCGATGACGGCGTCTGCTTTGGGGCCGTTCTCCTCGAACCAGTTACGGATCCAGGCCACAATATTGTCTATTTCTTTAGCAGCATTAAATGTATTCTCGCTCATCTTCAGATCACCTCGTGTTCCATTCTCCAGTCGATGCAGCGCTGGAGGTAATCTACGTAATCAGGGTTCTTGCACATGCCCTTGCCCTCAACGTCTGAAACCTTGGCTACGTCCTGGCCGTTGCAGGCTGTGGTCTTCATTACGATATTAAGCGCAGGAACCTTGGTGTCGTTTGCAATGTAGGTTCCGATTCCGAAGGCCACCTTGGCTCTTCCGTCGAAGTGAGCGTGAATCTTGTTGGCTCTCTCAAAATCAAGGCTGTCGCTGAAAAGCAGGGTCTTGGTCTTGGGATCAATGCCAAGGGACTGGTAGTGCTCTATCATCTTCTCGCCCCACTCGATCGGGTCGCCTGAATCGTGGCGCACGCCTGAGAACAAGGTTGAGAAAGTCAGCTGGAAGTCCCTGAGGAAGCAGTCTGTGGTGATGGCATCAGTGAGAGCTGTTCCGTTCAGGATTCCGTACTCCTTTACCCAGTGATCCAGGGCGTACCAGTTGGAGTAGGCGGGATTGTGCTTGTGATTGCCCTGTCCGACGCACATGATCCACTCGTGGGCCATGGTTCCGACGGGCATTACGCCCAGCTTCTTTGCCAGGAATACGTTTGATGTGCCAACGAAGGTTGATCCGTCGAGCTTGGCGTTTTTGAGCTTCATGACTGCCAGCTCCTGAGCCTCGGCTGAGAGCCTTCTCCTTAATCCAAACTCACTGAATGCCCCAAGCTTATATGTTCCATCGGTCAAAAGAGCTATCTTCTTATCAAGGCGCTCCTCAAAGGATTCCATGAGTTCTGAATAGTCATGAGCCATCCTGAAGTAAACTTCGTTGACAATGGCCAAAGTAGGAATCTCATACATCGAAGTATTGAGCCAGGTTCCGTTGGTCTCTATGGCAAGTCCGCACTCAGCGTCGGTAGTAATAGTGAAGTCCTCGTATCTGGGATGCCAGAGGCGAAGGAAATCAACGTATGACCTCTTGATCCACTTGATGCTTGCCAGATAGTTCAGCTCGTCCTCTGTGAAGTTGAGGTCGCAGTAGAGATAGATCTGGCGCTTTATCTCGTCCACCATTTCCTGAGTGAAGAACACGTCTTTGTTTCTGCATTTGAAGGTCCAGGTGGTGGTGTAGTCAGGGAAGTTGTGATAGATTGCCTGACCCATTGAAAACTTGTAAAGGTCGGTTTCAAGTAAGCTGTCAATTATTGGATACATAGGATTCTCCTCCAGTTTTCCTGTCTTTCGCAGGTATTGTTCAAAGATAAAGTTTATGTCCCCAAGGTGAACCTGCGGGTTGTTGCGAATCTGAGTTCCGCTGGCCGCGATCACGGTCCTGTCCACCAGAACAAACTTGTGATTGGGATAGATGGGCTGGAGCTTTTCTATATAAGGCGGCTCTCCGGTGTACCAGGTGAACTCCGCTGAATCGGGGTCTATGCCCGCCGACTGAAACAGCTCATTTCCCCAGGCTACCCAGTTCTCGTGGGTGAAGGTTCCGTCAAGGCCTATCTTCTTGTCATCGATGAGGGCAGTGGTCACTCTTGGGTTGTTCCGGAAAATTTCCCGGACCAGCTTGTAGCGCATGGTAAAAGGCAGGAAGTCCTTGCCCCTGTCCTGCTGGTAGCCGCACACAGCGATGATCATCCTGTCATTTTCTTCCAAAGCTCTCGTAATCAGTGATTCATGCCCTTTGTGGAGGGGGATGAAGCACCCGAAGACAATTCCAATCTTATCCATAGGATGTTCTCCTTTTCGTCTATCCATAACATTATAGACTTATGGCTGTATTTGCACAACATGGTTGATGGTGTAAGACGGATTGTGGTACAATCATTATTCAAATGCGAGCAATTTAATTTAATAATATGAAGGACCCGGAAAAGACTGTGAGCGCACAGATACAAGAGAATCCGGGAAGCAAGCAGTTTATGAAAAAGAACCAGAACAGAAGAGAATATCTTACCCAGACGCCGGTACCGCAGCTGATACTGTCGCTGTCGGTGCCTACTATAATAAGTATGATGGTCACAGCCATCTATAACACCGCAGACACTTTCTTTGTAGCCAGAGTGTCATCGGATCCGGCGGTGAATACCGCAGCAACGGCTTCGGTTGGACTGGTGTTTACGGTTATGGCGGTCATACAGGCATTTGGATTTTTCTATGGTCACGGCTCGGGCAATTACATTTCACGTATGCTTGGCGCCGAGAACCACAAAGAAGCCAATGAAATGGCGTCGACCAGCTTTGCACTGGCAATAATAACAGGAGTTATCTTTGCGGTGGTAGGAAATATCTTCGTTGTACCCATAGCAAATTTCCTTGGCGCCACCGAGACTACCATGCAGTTTACAAAAGAGTACATGAGGATAATCCTCTTTGGAGCCCCCTTCATGATGGCTCAGTTCGTTATCAACAATCAGCTCAGATTCCAGGGCGCTGCCATGTACTCCATGATCGGTCTCATGTGCGGAGCAGTGATGAACATAATCCTTGATCCGCTGCTGATTCTGGGCTTCCACATGGAGGTGAGAGGCGCAGCAATAGCAACTGTTATGGGTCAGTTTACCAGCTTTGTAGTGCTTCTCCTTGGTACCAGGAAGGGCGAGAACATCAGGATGAGTTTTGCCAATGTCCATATCAACTGGCATTATTTCCTTGAAATAGTAAACGGCGGCGCGCCATCACTCTTCAGACAGGGACTCGCAGCTATCTCAACCCTTCTCCTCAACAGGACAGCAGGTGCTATCGGTGCTACAACAATGATAACGATCGATGGCGTAGAGAGGTTCATGGGCGGCGACGCTGCAATAGCCGGAATGTCTGTGGCAGGCAGGATCATGCTTATGATGGCATCAGCCCTTATCGGCTTCGGCCAGGGCTATCAGCCTGTGTGTTCCTTTAACTACGGCGCAGGACTCACAAAGAGAGTCAAAGAGGGCTATTTCTTCTGCGTTAAAGTATCAACTGTTTTTCTTATTGTAATAGGCGCTGTCTGCTACACCTTCGCACCCAGGATCATAGCTCTTTTCTCCCACGACCCGGCAGCAGTGCAGGTGGGAGTTGACGCGCTCAGGTACATGGCCATGACCCTTCCGTTATCCGGCGTCATCGTCCTCAGCAACATGATGCTGCAGTCCATCGGAAAGGGCGTCAAAGCCACGATCACAGCGGCAGCAAGAAACGGAATCTGCTTTATCCCGATCATCCTCATCCTGCCCCAGTTCATCGGAATCAAGGGCGTTGAGATGACCCAGGCCTGTTCCGACGTATTGTCCCTGTTTATATCGGTTCCCCTGGCTATTTCGGAACTCAGGAAATTCAACGACTAACCCGGAGTAATTATGATCAGTGAAAAGATATTAGAGCTCCTCGTCAGCTCTTTTCCCAAAATACTGGAGTTTGGACTCAAGGTCACACTGCCCCTGGCGGCCATTGCTTTTGTGCTGTCCACGGTGATAGCGGTGTTTGTGGCCATGATCCAGTACGCCAACACGCCTGTTCTGAGGCAGATCTGCAGGCTCTACATCTGGATAATCCGCGGAACGCCCCTTCTCGTACAGCTCATGGTGGCCTTCTACGGACTGCCCCTTCTGGGAATCCACTCAAACCCCTTTGTCATGGCGGTTATCGTGTTCTCTATAAATGAAGGCGCATATTCAGCCGAGACCATGAGAGCAGCCATGGAGGCGGTGCCGGCGGGACAGCTTGAGGCGGGCTACTGCGTGGGAATGAACTACATGCAGATCATGTGGCACATCATCCTTCCGCAGGCCTTCAGAACGGCCTTCCCGTCCCTGTTCAACGCGCTTATCAGCATGGTAAAAGACACTTCGCTGGCCTCCAGCATCACTGTTGTTGAGATGTTCACCAGAACCAAGCAGATAGCGGGCCAGTCCTACAACTATCTGCCTCTCTATATAGAGGTTGCTCTGATCTACCTTCTGTTCTGCACGGTACTGACCTTCATCCAGAAGAAGGGCGAGAAGATCCTTGGAAGCTACGGCGTGAGAAAATAAGAGGTAACTATGGCACTACTTACAGTTAAGGATTTACATAAAAGCTTTGACGGCAATGAGGTTCTGCGGGGCGTTGGCCTGACAGTTGATAAGGGCGACGTGGTGTCGATCCTTGGCCCGTCAGGTTCAGGAAAGACGACCCTTCTTCGATGCATCAACTTCCTGGAAAAGGCTGATCAGGGGAAGATTTCTTTTGACGAAAAAGAGTACGACCTGCACGCCATGACCAAGAACGACATTTCAGACATCAGGAAAAAGACAGGTTTCGTGTTCCAGAACTACAACCTGTTCGCCAACAAGACGGCTCTCCACAACGTTACTCTGGGCCTTACAAGCGCAAGGAAGGTCCCTGCAAAAGAGGCTGCAGCAAAGGCAATGAGCGTCCTAAAAAAGGTAGGAATGGCTGATTATGCGGACTATTATCCAAGCCAGTTATCCGGCGGACAGCAGCAGAGAGTAGCTATCGCGCGGGCACTGGCAACGGACCCTGAGATAATCTATTTTGACGAGCCAACCTCGGCCCTGGATCCCCAGCTCACAGCAGAAGTCCTGGAAGTCATGAGAAAGCTGGCCTCAGAGGGCATGACCATGATAGTTGTCACGCACGAGCTTTCTTTTGCAAAAGAAGTCTCGACCCACGTTGTTTTCATGGCAGACGGAAAAGTGGTGGAAGAAGGCACGGGTGCTGAGTTCTTTGAGAATCCGAAGGAAGACCGTACAAAAGAGTTCTTGCGTTTGACAAAAAACTAGTGTATGATACAAATATATTTTACACAATTGAATTCATATAAAGTGCATTTCAGACGGAGGAATATTATGAGAAAAAAACTATCGATGTTACTTATAACAGCCCTGACAACCCTTGCCATCGCAGGCTGCGGAGCACAACCGGGAGCAGCTACAGACACAGGCGCATCGTCATCCGATGACCACCTTGCACGTATCAAGGCAGCAGGCAAGATCACCATCGCAACAGAAGGTGTTTGGGCACCCTTTACCTACCACGATCCCGACACAGATGAGCTGATCGGCTTTGACGTTGAAGTCGCTGCAGCGATCGCCAAGAAGCTTGGCGTTGAGGCTGACTTCAAGGAGGTTGCTTTTGACGGCGGTCTCACAGGCGTTGTGACCGGAACCTTCGACATGATGGCAAACGGCGTGGACGTGACCGACGACAGAAAAGAGACTTACGATTTCACAGATCCTTACGCTTACGATCACGCAGTAGTTGTCACACTGGCTTCCAACAACGACATTACATCATTTGATGATCTCGCCGGCAAGACCACAGCTAATTCTGCAGGTTCCACGTACGAGGCTATGGGAAAAGAGCACGGCGCAACAGTTTCAAACGTTGACACACTGGGCGAGACCATGACACTGGTACTAAACGGATCAGTAGATGCCACAATCAACGCCAACACATCAGCTCAGGACTACTTCAACACCACAGGAACTACAGACCTGAAGGTTGCAGCAGTTGATCCCGAGGTTACAATGTACGCAGTTCCCCTTGCAAAAGGCGCTGACAACGACTCACTTAGAGAGGCAATAAACAAGGCCATTGCTGAGCTTCGCGCAGATGGAACACTTGCTCAGATCTCCAACAAGTACTTTGGAGCAGATATCACAACTGAATAATTTACCCGAGGACGGGTAAAAATAATTGACATGGGTATAAGGCCACCTCTATAATTTAATTATGGAGGTGGCTTTTTATGGATGTAGAAGAACTGAAAAAGAGAAAAAAGAATCTTAAACTGACCACTGCAGATCTGGCTGTACTTTCGGGACTTCCCGTTGGAACAGTTAGCAAGGTTATGACCGGTGAGACTAAAAAGCCGTCGTATACCACCATCGAGAAGATTGACAAGGCTCTGAGCCATGAGGAGTTCCTTGCAAGATGCGAGGAGTACAAGCGCTATTTTCTTGAGTACGTCAGGAATCACCCGGGAGAATATGTGGATCCGGGTGAAGTAGAGTATGCGTATAGGAAAGAGAAGGGATTGAATAATGACCCTATCTTATTTGCGACCCCTGTAGACAATCCTGAGACATTGGGGAATCTGGCCGCAACACCTGCCAAGGAGGTTACCGTCAATATGCTTCAGGGCGTGGAGGAGGACAGGTTCTGTGAGCTGATAGGTGGAAAGCTGATATTTGATGATTTTCCCGGAATGAAACACCAGACAATAGCACGGAATTTGGAGAGGGTGATCAATCGGTTTATTGAGGACAATAACGGAGCTTGCGAGGTGTACAGCCAGGGAATCAATGTCAGGATCAATAAAGATGACCTGACACTTGTAATTCCTGATGTTGTTGTTATCTGTAATCCTGAAGTGATAAAAGATTTTGGGGTCTGGGGTGCTCCTGACTGGGTGATTGAGGTTATTTCAAAGAGCACCAAACAGAAAGACTACATAGACAAGATGTATTTATACATGTCAGCCGGTGTCCGTGAGTACTGGATAATCGACCCTGACAGGGAGCGGGTGACTGTGTATATCGAAGGCAGCCCAATGATGACTTATATCTTCACCTTTGACGACGACATTCCCGTCCACATCTACGACGGAAAACTCCGCATAAATATGAAAACAATAGTATAAACTCGGGCCGTAATATGGTATCATGTGTTGAAAGTAATTGTTGGAAGGGTGGGGACCATGACCATATTACAGCTCAAATATGTTATAGCTATTGACGAAGAATGCTCCATGCGAAAGGCAGCTGACCGACTCTACGTGTCGCAGCCCGGCCTTTCCAGCGCAGTGCGTGATCTGGAAAAAGAAATCGGCATCCAGATCTTCGAAAGAGTCCACAACGGCGTTGTGACCACTGCAGCGGGAGCATCTTTTATTGCATATGCAAGAAATGCAGTGGAGCAGTTCGAAAAGGTAGAGGACAAGTACTTAAACGGCAACAGCGAAAAGGCCACATTCGCAGTATCCATGCAGCACTACACGGTGGCAGTTAACGCCTTTATAGACACGGTAAGGGAGTATGACCTTCCGGAGTACCAGTTCTCCATCAGAGAGACCCAGACCAGCGAAGTAATCGAGGACGTTAAGACCCTGAAGAGCGAAGTTGGCGTCATTGCCTTAAGCGACTTCAACAAGAACACCTTCAAGAAGATCTTCGCCGACGCATCCTTAGAGTTCCATGAGCTCTTTTCCCGAGACACCTACGTATACATGAGCAAGGACCATCCTTTGGCATCGTCAAAAGAGCTGTCTCTCGATGACATGTCAGAATACCCCTGCATGGTGTTTGACCAGGGCGAGAATACATCCTTCTATTACAGAGAAGAGGCACTTGCCACCTACGACTACAAGAAGGTCATAAGCACCAACGAGAGGGCAACTTCGATAGAGCTGATGCACGGCCTGAACGGCTACGCTGTAGGCGCCGCGATGCTTTCAGACAGCCAGAGCGGATCTGACATAGTCGCCGTCAAGCTCAAGGAGGAAGATCCCCTGACCTTCGGCTACATCACAAGAAAGGGCGCAGAACTCAGTGACATGGCAAAGTCTTTTGTAGAGCGGCTTTCAGCCCACGCAGACGCATAAAGCCAAGCAATTATCTCAGTTTATAGCCCGCTATAATCATCAATTTATTGCCAAATGCACTTTTGAAGTGTAAAGTTATATGAAATTGAACATCCGCTTCGGCGGAAGGAGGAGGAACAGTTTATGAAAAAGAATGTATTAACAAGCCTCGTACTTGCAGGCGTACTTGCACTGACAGCACTCACAGGCTGCGGCGAGACTGGCGCAGTACAGACAGCAGGAGATGCCACAGAGGCAGCACCTGCAGCAGAATCAGGAGACAAGACCATCACAGTAGGCGCAACACCCGTGCCCCACGCAGAGATTCTGGACAACATCGTAAAAGAGGTCCTGGCTGAGGACGGATGGACTCTTGAGACAGTAGTTTTCTCAGACTACGTACTTCCCAACACATCCCTTGAGCAGGGCGAGCTTGATGCCAACTACTTCCAGACACTCGGCTACATGAACCAGCAGAACAGCGATGCAGGCCTTCACCTCGCAGCTGTAGCAGGTATCCATATCGAGCCCATGGGCATCTACTCACAGAAGTACACAGCTCTTTCAGATCTTCCCGACGGAGCATCAATCGGTATTCCCAACGACCCCGACAACGGCGAGAGAGGAATCGACCTTCTCGTTCAGAAAGGACTTCTCGTTTCCAAGGGAAGCTTCGGCACAGACCCCAACTACAATGAAGACGCACTTTCAAAGGACAAGGATGCTAACCCTCACGGCTACGTGATCACACCTCTTGAGGCAGCAAACCTTCCTCTTTCACTTCCAGATCTCGATGCAGCTACCATCAACGGCAACTATGCTCTTGAGGCAGGACTTCCTGCACAGTATCCTGCACTCGACATCGAGGAGTTCGACGCAGAGACAACAGTTAAGAGAACCAACTTCCTTGTTGTTAAGGACGGCAACCAGAATTCAGAGAAGATCCAGGCTCTTGTAAAGGCTCTTCAGTCCGACAAGGTTCAGGCATACATCGACGAGACCTACAAGGGAGCAGTTATCACATCTTTCATTGATGCGGAGTAATACAGATTAAATATGATCACAATATCCAATGTACAGAAGTCTTTTAACAAGACCGAGGTGTTAAAAGACATAACAATCGAAATAGAAGACGGTGAGATCTTCGGAATCATCGGGCAGTCAGGGGCGGGAAAGAGTACGCTCCTTCGCTGCATTAATGGACTGGAAAGCTACGACTCCGGATCCATCCATGTCGGAAACCAGCTGGTGGACATAAAGGACAAGAAGAGACTAAGGAGCCTCCAGAGGAAGATGGGAATGATCTTCCAGGGCTTCAACCTTCTGGAGCGCCTTGATGTATATCAGAACATCGCTCTTCCCATGAAGTTCTGGGGCGTTCCCACAACTACGCAGGATGCAAAAGAAAAGATCATGAACCTCATAAGACTGGTAGGCCTGGAGGATAAGGTTCACTCAAAACCGAGGGAGCTTTCCGGAGGCCAGAAGCAGAGGGTAGCCATAGCAAGAGCCCTGGTACTCGATCCCGAGATACTCCTGTGCGACGAGGCAACCAGCGCCCTTGACCCGGAAATTACAAAGGGTATATTAGCTCTTTTGCAGAAAATCAACCGTGAAATGGGAATCACCATCGTAGTGGTAACTCACCAGATGGAAGTTGTTAAGCAGATCTGTCAGAGAGTGGCGTTCCTAAGTCAGGGCAAGGTCCTGGCCATAGGCAAGCCTGAGAAGCTCTTTGTATGGCCCCAGGAGAAAGAAATCAGAGACTTCCTCAGGGAGGAGAGCGACAAGCTTCCTTCAACCGGCGTGAACCTGAAGCTCTTTTTCTATGGCGAAGGCAACCAGAGGCCCATCGTCACCCAGATGTCCCAGGAGCTCCACACGGACTTCAACATCTGCTGGGCGAAGCTTGAGGACTTCAGGGAGGACGTTTACGGAAGCCTGGTCCTTAACATGGATGAAAAAGACCTTCAGAGGGCATGCGCTTTTCTTGACGAGAAGGGCGTTACCTGGGAAGTCATAAGATAATGCATTTCCGCTACGGGCGGGAATTAGATTTGGAGGAATTAACAGATGTCCGGAATCTTATCATCAAGCGGCATGAGTGCAATAGTACTGAATGCTTTTAAACAGACTCTGTACATGGTGTTCTGGTCAACACTTTTTTCAGTGATAATCGGGTTTATTCCCGCGATAGTTCTGACGCTGACAGCGCCTGACGGACTTAAGCCCAACAAGATCGTATATGAGGTTTTGAGCTTTATCGTCAACGTGTTCAGAAGCTTTCCTTTCATCATCCTTCTGGTGATCCTGATCCCCTTTACAAGGATGGTTGTGGGTAAGTCAATCGGAACAACAGCGTCAATCGTACCTCTTACAGTATCAGCTATTCCTTATATCGCAAGGGTCTTTGAGACCAGCCTTCGTGAGACCAATCCCGGTGTCATCGAGGCGGCCAGATCCTTTGGCGCTTCAAATTTCCAGATACTGATGAGAGTTTATGTAAAAGAGTCCATTCCGAGAATGCTTAACGGCGTGGTACTCCTTGTCATCTCGCTTGTGGGATACTCTGCCATGGCGGGAACCGTGGGCGGCGGCGGTGTCGGAGATATAGCCATCCGCTACGGATATCAGCAGTATAAGACGGACTACCTTATCGTATGTTCCATTATTCTGATAGCTTTTGTCCAGCTTGTTCAGATGCTGGGCAACTATATGTATAAGAAGATGAGCTGAGTTGTTGTTTTGGGAGTTTAATAAGGAGGAGAGAATATGCAGACAGTGGCTACTACCGAGCAGATGGATAAATACAACAGACTGCTCTCGATCCTGTCAAGCTACGGAAGCGTGGCAGTTGCTTTTTCAAGTGGCGTTGATTCGACATTTCTTTTGTATGCTGCGAGAGCTGCATTGTCGGACAAGGTAATAGCAGTCACGGCATCCTCCGGAGTATTTCCCAAAAGAGAACTCAACGAGGCTGTGGACTACTGCGAGCGCCTGGGCGTAAAGCATGTGGTTGTGCAGGTCAACGAGCTTGAGATAGAGGGTTTTTCCGAGAATCCCAAGGACAGGTGCTATATTTGCAAAAAAGAGCTGTTTAAGGGCTTTTTGAAGACCGCTGAGGCCGAAGGTATGGCCGTGGTGGTTGAGGGTTCAAATCTGGACGATGAAGGCGATTACAGGCCGGGACTGCGTGCCATCGCCGAGCTTGAGATAAAGAGTCCATTGAGAGAGGCCGGAATGACCAAGCAGGACATCAGGGACCTTTCACAGCACTTCGGACTTCCCACCTGGGATAAATCTTCATTTGCCTGCCTTGCCAGCCGTTTTCCGTACGGAGAGAATATCTCCGATAAGAAACTCGACATGGTGGACAAGGCTGAGGAGCTGATGATGAAGCTTGGCTTCAAGCAGTTCAGGGTCAGGATTCACGGCAATGACATCTTCCTTGCAAGGATCGAGCTTCTGCCCGATGATATCGCAAAGCTGCTGACAGAAGATATCAGGGCCAAGGTTCATGAGGAGTTCAGGAAGATTGGATTTACTTATGTATCCCTGGATCTCTTTGGATACAGAAGCGGAAATATGAATGTTTTCGGTGACGCAGAGTGAGTAATTGTTTGTTGACACTCAAAAGAATATTGAGAAAAAGATTCGGAGCTCTATTGGCGGCAGTGCTGCTGACAGAGCTTCTTTCTGCGTGCAGTTTGGGAGGGAACAGGATGTATACTTCCCAGCTCTTTGCCATGAATACAATCATGGAGCTGGAAGTTGCCGGGAACGAAGACGTGCTTGCTGATGCCGAGGCTATGATACGGAATTTGGAACAAGAGCTGTCGGTGACGGATGATCGAAGCTCTGTATATGCGCTAAATGAGAGCGGCAGTGCTGAGTTTTCGGCGGAGGCGTCTGCGATTCTAGAGGGAGCTCTGGAAGTGTGTGAAAGAACTGGCGGCGCGCTGGATGTATCAATATATCCAGTGCTGAAGGCGTGGGGATTTACCACCGGAGAATACAGGGTTCCATCAGAGGACGAGATACAGGCGCTGCTGAAGGATGTTGATTATAGGAAGATACAGGTGACAGGCGACCAGGGAGAGGTGGCAATCCCTTCCGGAATGCAGATAGATCTTGGCAGTGTCGTCAAAGGATACACGGGAACGGCAGTTGCAGACTATATGCGAGACCAGGGCGTCACTTCTGCTCTTATTAACCTTGGCGGAAACGTCCAGTGCATAGGAACTAAGCCTAATAGCGATAAATGGAAGGTGGCTATTAAGAGCCCCTTTGAAGATAGTACAACAGGTATATTTGGCGTCATTGAGGCAGCAGACACTGCAATCATCACTTCAGGCGGATATGAGCGGTATTTTGAAGAGGATGGTGAGACCTACTGGCACATCCTTGATCCCGAGACCGGATACCCCGCAAAGAGTGGTCTTGCCTCTGTGACTATTATTGGCGACGATGGCCTCGTCTGTGACGGCCTGTCGACAGCTCTTTTCGTAATGGGCCTTGATCGTGCCATCGAATTGTGGCGCGCATCTTCTGACTTCGAGGCCGTCTTTATTACAGAGACCGGTGATGTGTACATCACCGAGGGTATCTCTGATTCTTTCTCCCTCTCCGGAGAATACTACGATGCCTCTATTACGGTAATAAGCAATTGAATTGCGTTAAATTCAAAAATGCAATAGATTTGAGCTCAAAGCCCGGATCTATTGCATTTTTTTAGTGGAATTCGATAGAAATAAGCGTTGCTCAAAAATCTATTGCAAAGTTTTCGTTTTTTTGCAATGGATTTTTGCTTACCGCAAAATATGGCTGAAATCGCCTCATTTTTTTCAATAGAATTAGGCAACTTCCAAAATTCTATGGCATCCCCCGTGAAGCTGTACAAATAGTTTGCCTCGGTTACCCAAAAAGCTTTGGGCAGTCGCCAGAATAGTTTGCCTCGGTTACCCAAAAAGCTCTGGGCAGCCGTCCAAAACAGCCTGCCTCAGAATTCCCTATTGAAAAAAGCCCCCGCGTGTAATAGAATATACAAAATAGTTGCAATAAATCTAATTGCGCAAAACACACGGGAGATAAATAATGAAATACAGAAATAACAGAAAGGGAGACCCCATCTCCATCCTTGGCTACGGTTGTATGCGCTTCACCACCAGCGGTCGCGGCATCGACATAGACAAGGCGGAGAAGGAGATAATGGAAGCCTACAACGCCGGTGTAAATTACTTTGACACGGCCTATGTTTATTCCGGGAGCGAAGCAGCACTGGGCGAGATCCTTGAGAGAAACGGCATCAGGGATAAGGTTAACATCGCAACCAAGCTTCCCCAGTACCTGATAGGCAGCAGGGCAGCAATCGACAAGTACTTTGATGAGGAGCTGAGGCGCCTTCGCACCGACCATGTGGAGTACTACCTTATGCATCACATGACTGCCATGAACCAGTGGGATAAGCTTAAGAACGTTGGAATAGAAGACTGGTTCAAGGAGAAAAAAGCTTCCGGCCAGATCAGGAATATCGGCTTTTCCTACCACGGCAACACCGAGGACTTCATCGGAATCCTGAACGCCTATGACTGGGACTTCTGCCAGATCCAGTACAACTACGTGGATGAGACCTCCCAGGCCGGTGTGGAAGGCCTTAAGGCAGCGGCAGCAAAGGGCATTCCTGTGGTGATCATGGAGCCTCTTCGCGGTGGCAAGCTTGTAAATCTTCTTCCTGATAAGGCAAAAGAGCTGATAGCTTCGAAAGAGACCGGATACACCCCTGCAGAGTATGGCCTGCGCTGGCTCTGGAATCAGCCTGAAGTTACCTGCGTGCTCTCGGGAATGAACTCGATTGAAATGGTAAAAGAGAATTGCCGAATCGCATCTGCTGTTGAAGCGGGAAGCTTTACCGAAGATGATTTTGATACCATAGAAAAAGTAAAGGCAATCATCAAGGAGACAGAACTTGTGGGCTGTACCGGCTGCAGATACTGCATGCCATGTCCCAAGGGAGTTGATATACCGGCGCTCTTCAGGAGCTATAACATGACAGCTCTTGAGAACAAGCAGAATGCCCGCTTTGAGTACGCCCAGACTGTGGGACTCAAGAAAGAACCTGCATTTGCAACCCAGTGCATAGGCTGTGGCAAGTGCGAACAGCACTGCCCGCAGAACATTCCTATCCGGGAGAAAATTAAGGAAGCTGACAAGGTTGTCAGACCACTTCCATATAAAATTGGAATTAGTATCGTAAGAAAATTTATGCTGAGAGGCTAACTAATTTCAAACAAGTAAATTGCCCGTATTAGCAGTTTTTTATCACACAATATTTTGTGGTAAAAAGCCGTTAATGCGGGTTTATTTTGTATGTAATTTCGTTATAAAAGACTTTATAGAATGTTAATATTTATTTTGTATTTCGTTAATAGAAATAACGTTTATGTAATAGGATAATTAATTCAATGGCTCCATTTTTGGCGAAACTTTTTTTCTGGTTTGCATAAATGGGCAGGGAAAATAGCTGTAAAAGCTAAAAAATGTGTTGTGAAAGGAGACGTTTATGAAGAAGAAACATCTTGCAAAACTGCTGAGTTTGGCACTATCAGCAGCGCTGGCGTTTACTTCTGTCATACCATCCTATGCGATGGAATCGTCAGATTTAAGCACCATCGAAGAAACAGTAGACGATCCCGATTTAGTCGAGGATCCGCTCGCTGAAGACGAGATTGTCATGCCTACAGAAGAGGACGAGTATGCCCCAGAAGAGGAGGAAGAACTCCCTGAAGAGGGCGAAGTAATTGATGAAGAAATTGATGAAGAAATTGACGAAGAAATTGACGAAGAAATTGTTGAAGAGATCGTTGAAGAAGAGGATGATGTAAAACTACTTATAACTGGCAATGAAACTATCACAGCAGGCCAGGTTTTACCTACACCTGATACAACTGATGGAAATGATCAGATTGCAGCAGCATGGTACGCAGCATCAGGCAAGCAGGCTTCTGGCAATATGGTAGATCCTCGTAACGACTACCATATAGGTGCATGGTACGTTTCACTTACCGGCCTGGATAAAAACACGACATACTATCTTGTAAGAGAATATCTTAATAGTGGCGGCAGTGTGATTGCTGCAGATTGGGGTACTTACTCTGATGTGACTGAGAAATTCGTATTCTCATCATGGGGCATGAACCTGCAGGATACATCCTATCGCCAGAGAGAACTGAAAGATACTGTCGATGAGATTTCAGTGGATGTAGCAAAGGTAAGGTTTGCCTTAACAACAACAGAACCGACTGGATACACTGGAAACCGTACTACTAGCATTGCATTAGGCTGGCCAAGCATGGCTTCCGGGGAAGACCTTAATGATAAAGGAATCTACAAGAGTGTTCGTCTTGAAGACTTCCTTGGTACAAAGGTTACTCTTTCACGTAGCGGAAGTGCAGTAGCATATGGATCACTTACAGTAGGACAGGTTGAGCCTACAGATTCTACAAGTGATGGAAATGCTCAGATTGCGGATGCATGGTATTATGCATCAGGCAAGGCTGCTTCCGGCAATATGACATCTGATACTAATGACTATCATATAGGTGCATGGTACGCATCACTTACCGGCTTGGATTCTGACGAGACCTATTATCTTGTAAGAGAATATCTTGATGGCAGCGGTGATGTGCTTGCAGCAGACTGGGGTGAGTATTCTAATAAGACTGAGAAATTTGTATTCTCATCCTGGGGTATGAACCTGCAGGATACTGATTATCACCAGAGAGAACTGAAAGATACCGTCACTGGAATTACAGCAGATGTAGAACAGGTACGGTTTACGTTAACGACATCTGAGCCTGAAGAAGGAGAAAGCCTTACAACAAAGATTGCATTAGGCTGGCCTAGCAAGGCTTCAGGTGCTAGTCTTGATGATGAAGGTATATATGCGTCAGTCAGTGTTGATGACTACATCTGGCAGGATACTGTTGATCGTAGCGGAAGTGTAGTAGGATATGGATCCCTTACAGCGGGACAGGTTGAACCTACAGATGATACAGCTACTGGAAATACTGCAATTGCAGATGCCTGGTATGCTGCATCAGGCAAGGCAGCATCCGGAAATATGGTAGATCTTCGCAATGACTACCACATCGGCGCATGGCACGCTTCACTTACAGGATTATGCAGCGGCGAGACTTATTATCTTGTAAGAGAATATCTTGACAACAGTGACCATGTACTCGCAGCAGACTGGGGCGAGTATTCTGATAAGACTGAGAAATTTGTATTCTCATCCTGGGGCATGAATCTGCAGGATACATCTTATCGTCAGAGAGAACTGAAAGATACTATCACCGGAATTACGGCAGATGTGTCAAAAGTAAAGTTTACTTTAACGACATCTGAGCCTACCGGAACCGGAAGTCTTACAACCAAGATCGCATTAGGCTGGCCCAGCATGGCTTCAGGTGCTGACCTTAATGCAAAAGGAATATATAAGTCGGTTAGTGTTGATGACTATATCAGTCAGAGTACTGTTATACGTAGCGGAAGTGTAGTACCATATGTGACTCTTACAGTAGGACAGGTTGAACCTACAGCTGTTACTGCTACTGGAAATACTGCAATTGCGACTGCATGGAGAACAGCATCAGGTAATGAGCCATCCGGTAATATGGAAGATGATCGTAATGACTACCACATCGGCGCATGGTACGCTGCACTTACGGGATTAGATTCTGGCAAAACTTATTATCTTGTAAGAGAATACCTTGACAGCAGCAACAATGTGCTTGCAGTAGACTGGGGTAAGTATTCTGATAAGACTGAGAAATTTGTATTCTCATCCTGGGGCATGAATCTGCAGGATACATCTTATCGTCAGAGAGAACTGAAAGATACTATCACTGAGATTTCAGCAGAAGTAAAAGCGGTAAGGTTTACTTTAACGACAACTGCACCGATAGGGCAGGCGGGAAGCGGCCTTAAGACAGCTATCGCATTGGGATGGCCGAGTCTGGCTGCTGGTACGGAACTTGCTAACAATACATATGAAGTATATCCGTCAATTAGTGCGATCACATCAGGTATCATTGATCAGCAAACTGTTGTACGTAGCAGTGAAAGCACAGTAGGATATGCAACCGGAACGATTACAGTAGGACAGGTTGAGCCTACAGCTGTTACAGCTGATGGAAATACTGTAATTGCAAATGCATGGAAAGCAGCATCAGAGAACGAACCTACTGACAGCATGAAGTCCGCAACCAATGACTACCACATCGGAGCATGGTACGCTTCACTGACAGGATTAGATTCAAGCAAGACTTATTATCTCGTAAGAGAATATCTTGACAGCAGTGACCATGTGCTTGCAGTAGACTGGGGTAAGTACTCCGGCACACAGGACAAGTTTGTATTCTCATCCTGGGGCATGAACCTGCAGGATACATCTTATCGCCAGAGAGAACTGAAAGATACTATCGATGAAATTAACGCAGATGTAAAAGCGGTACGGTTTACTTTAACAACGACCAAGCCGAATGGAGTTGTGGGAAGTGGTCTTAAGACAGCTATCGCATTAGGCTGGCCAAGTGTACTGGACACTCCCGGTACGCAACTTGCTAATGAAACATATGAAGTCTATCCGTCAATCAGTGCGATTGAAGCGATAGATATCATTGATCAGAAAACTGTTACACGTAGTACTAAAGAATCAGTAAAATATGGAACCGGAACGATTACGGCAGGTCAGGTTGAACCTACAGCTGATACTAGTGCAGGAAATACCGTAATTGCAGATGCATGGAAC
>JAEEGL013941801.1_pt1 | contig 19370 bp, 16 predicted proteins | sample 9134231 | NCBI WGS metagenome assembly JAEEGL01 (sample SAMN16246548, study PRJNA631951) | gut metagenome | biome: gut microbiome; feature: rumen; material: fiber-attached | host: Bos | place: Iran: Karaj | collected 2018-10
ATCGGCCTGAAGGTCAAGACCCGTCCGGTGGAGATCGGTTACGATGTCCGCTGCCAGGACCCGATCGCCTACGACCTGACCTACTGCTCCGAACTCGCCATGGGCGCCTACGAGCTCTTTACCAAGGGTGAGACCGGCTGCATGGTGTATGTCGATACCGACGGCGAGGCTCATCCCCTGTACCTCAAGGACCTGCAGAACGCCGAAGGCAAGATTCCGCCGCGCCGCGTGAATATCGAAGGCGGTACTTCGCAGAACTACTTCAACCATCTCTGCCACTTCATCACGCCGGCCGACTATGAGGCCGCGAAGAAGTATGTCGCCGACCCGGAGACCTACGACTTCAAGAAGATCCTGAACTGGTAAGTTGAAAACCCTCCTGTACCAGATGCTTCCCCGTCTCTGGGGAACTGGTAAGTTTGAAAGTGTCGACGCCGCGTCCCTGGAGTATCTCCGGGGAGTCGGCATTGATTATGTCTGGTACACCGGCGTCATCCGGCATGCCACGCGGAAACGGGACGAGGGCTGCCGGCCGTCCCATCCGCAGATTGTGAAAGGGGAGGCCGGATCCCCGTATGCCATTACGGATTATTACGACGTAAATCCTTATCTTTCAGTTAATCCAGAGCATCGGATGGAAGAATTCCTTCAACTTGTTCAGCGAACGCATGAACACGGGTTGAAGGTCATTCTGGACTTCGTTCCAAACCATGTTGCCCGGGATTACCGGAGCCATCTTCCGGACGTCCGTTCCCTGGGCGCCGATGACGATACCTCCGTCCACTGGTCGCCCGGGAACGACTTCTTTTACTATCCCGGGGAACCGTTGCGTCTTCCGGAACCCTACAACGGCGCCGGCTATTTCGAGTACCCGGCCAAAGCCTCCGGCAATTGTTTCTCGCCATCACCCGCTCTCACGGACTGGTACGAGACCATCAAACTGAACTATTGCGACTTCCATACCCGCACCTGGGACAAGATGTACGGGATCGTCCGCTTCTGGGCACTCAAGGGGGTGGACGGCTTCCGATGCGACATGGTGGAACTCGTGCCGCCGGCCTTCATGAAATGGCTCATCGGCCGGATCAAGCAGGAATTCCCGCACATCGTATTCATCGCGGAGGTCTATGAAAAGGAAAAATACCGGATGTATGTCGATGAGGTGGGCTTCGACCTCCTGTACGACAAATCAGGCCTGTACGATACGGTGCGTGCAGTGACCTGCAACGGTCTTACCGCCAAGGCATTGACCTGGAACTGGCAATTCCTCGGCGACCTCCAGCCCCGCATGCTTGACTTTCTGGAGAACCACGACGAGCAGCGCGTGGCCTCCGACTTCTTTGCCGGCAGCGCCGAGGCGGGCTACGCCGCCCTGGGCGTGTCGCTGCTCCTGAACACCGCACCCTTCATGCTCTATTTCGGACAGGAAGTGGGGGAACGGGGAATGGACAATGAGCCTTTCAGCGGCATCAACGGTCGCACCTCCATCTTCGACTGGTGGACTGTGGAAAGCCTCCAGGCCCTCCGCCGGTACATCGGAGACAAACGGAAAGGACTGAGTGTCAAGCAGAAAACCGTTTTGAAGCGTTACAGGGAAGTGCTGGAACTCGCCAAAAGACCCGCCTTCGCAGAAGGCAGGACCTTCGATCTCGGCTATTGCCAGGGGGACGGTTTCAACCCGGACAGGCACTTCGCCTTCCTCCGCAGTGACGGAATGGAAACCTGGCTCGTCATTGCCAATTTCGGTCCTTCCACCGAAATCACGGTCCGCATCCCGGCCGAAGCCGGTACGGATCCGCGCACCGTCACGCTTCACGTGCCGGAAAAGGATTTCGTTGCCAGACAGATTTAACGCCTGCGGAACTCGGCGACGGTGATGGCCGTCGCGATCGCGGCGTTCAGGGATTCGGAGCCCGGATCGTCCGCCGGGTAGGGTGGGATGAAGAGCCGGTCGCTCACGCAGGCTCCAACAGCCGGAGAAATACCGTTGGATTCATTGCCGATAACGATGATGCAGGGAGCGGCGGATCCTGTCTCCAACGCCTTGGAATACATGTTTTCCCCATTCAGGAAAGTCCCGTACACCTTGCCTCCGGCAGCGATGGCCTGCCTGCAGAGACCGGGAACATCCACTGTATGGAAAGGGACCCGGAAGATGGCTCCCATCGTGGATTGGACCACCTTGGGATTATAGAGCTCCACGGTATCGGAAGAGGCATAGACAGCATCGATTCCAAACCAGTCCGCGATACGAAGGATCGTTCCCAGGTTACCCGGGTCCCGGATGCCGTCCAGGGCGAGGAAAAGTCCCTTCAAAGGAAGGGAGAGTTCCCGGGACTCCGGCTGCCGGACTACGGCCAGGACGGGAGAAGGGGAGGACAACATCGACAGCCGGGACATCGCTTCCTCGCCGATCTCGTCCTTCCGATACACCTGGATGACCTCGAAGTCCGATGCAAGGGCTTCCGCGACCATTTTCTCACCTTCGACGACGAAGAGTCCGCTTTCGTCCCGGTATTTCTTCTGTGACAGGGAACGAACCTGTCGCAACTCATTCTTGGAAATGCTCATACCTTGCAAAGATAGCGGAAAAGTGTTAATTTTGTAGGAATGAACTGCAGAAAAGTCATATTGGCCGCCTTGCTGGGTCTTCTCGCCGTGTCCTGCAGCACGACGCGCGTCCTCCCGGAGGGGACGTACCGCCTCGCCCGCAACAAGATCAAGGTGGAAGGCGGAAAAGTATCCTCGTCGGAGCTTTCCTCCTATGTCAGCCAGAAACCCAACACGTCCATCTTCGGATATGCCCCCGGCCTGGCCATCTACAACTGGGCCGACACGGCCGACACTTGGCTGAACAACTTCATCCGGAAGTTCGGATCGGCCCCGGTCATCTTCGACCAGGCTCAGGTGGGGACCAGCGAGGAGAACATGGTGAACCATCTGGAATACATCGGTTTCTATGGTTCCAAGGTCCGTAGCGAGGTGGAATACAAGGGGAAAAAGGCCTACGTCACCTATTACGTGACGCCAGGCAAGCAGTACAAGATCGGCTCCATCCGCTACCAGCTGCCCCAATCGAAGGAGTTCGTCGACGACTTCGACGCGGACCGCAGGCGGACCACCATCAAGGTGGGCCAATATCTTTCCGAATCCGCCCTGGAAGCCGAAACCGTACGCTCCGCCCAGTACTTCCGGAACCTGGGTTATTACGGATTCAACAAGAGTTTCTACTTCTTCGAGGCGGACACCCTTTCAGCCGACGGCATCGCCGACCTGACCTATTTCATCCGCAACTACCCCCGGAACGGGTCGCCCGACCAGGCGCAGCCGCACCGAAAGTATACGATCGGCAACGTACGGCTTTCCTATCCTGCCGACGTCCCCATCCGAACCTCCGTGCTGGAGAACCTGAACAACCTCCGGCCGGGCATGCCCTACAGCGAACGTGCCGTGAATGCCGCGTACAACCGTCTTTCCAACCTGAGCGTATTCAACGGCGTGAACGTGACCATGACCCCTGCCGGGGAAGATGTGGTAGATTGCGACATCGCGCTCACGAACGGGGGCATCCAGGGTTTCAAGACCAACCTGGAAGCCTCGGTAAACTCCACTGGCCTGTACGGTATCTCCCCACAGATCAACTACTTCCACAAGAACCTGTTCCATGGAGGCGAACTACTGAACCTGGGCCTCAAGGGCAACTTCCAGTTCAAGCCCAACGATAATGTCCGGTCCACGGAATTCAGTATCTCCAGCAGCATCCGCTTCCCGAAGTTCATCGGCCTGCCCAACCGGTATTTCCGCGGATCCAACCTGCCGCATACCGACCTCACCCTTGCCTTCAGCTACCAGGACCGTCCGGAGTACAAACGGACCATGATTTCCTCATCATTCGGCTACACGGGCAATCTGGGCAGGGGATTCTTCTACCAGTTCTATCCCTTCCAGGCCAACATCGTCCGCCTGTTCAGCATCTCGGACAGTTTCTGGGACCGTCTCCTCACGGACCTGTTCCTCCTCAATGCCTATTCCGACCACTTCGACATGGGCGTGGGCGGAATGCTCTATTACACGACCGATCCTGCCACCATTCCCAAGCGCTCCTACTGGTACGGTCGTCTGAGTTTCGACCTCTCCGGCAATGTCTTAAGCCTCTTTAACAACCTGATGCCGGTGAACGAATGGATGCAGCATACGATTTGGGAAACTCCTTATTCCCAGTATGTCCGAAGCGAACTCCAGCTCGGACAGACCATCCGCTTCGGAAACGGAGACAACCAGGCCCTGGCCATGCGGCTCCTGGTAGGCGCCGGACACGCCTACGGTAATTCCACCAACATCCCGTTTGAAAAGCAGTTCTACAGCGGCGGAGCCAACAGCATGCGCGGCTGGCAGGCCCGTGCGCTCGGCCCGGGCCGGGCAGAACCGCTCACCGAGTACTTCCTGATTCCCAGCCAGACCGGTGACTTCAAGATGGAAGCCAATGTCGAATACCGTTTCCCGATCACCTGGAAACTCGAAGGCGCTTTGTTTACGGATATCGGTAACATCTGGATGCTGAACAGGGCGGACATCTATGAAGGAGAGAACTTCTCCTTCGATACCATCGCGGCGGACTGGGGCTTCGGACTGCGTCTGAACCTGGATTTCATCCTGATCCGCATCGACACGGGCATGAAGCTCTACGAACCCTGCCGCCATGCCGGCGAACGCTGGATCGGCCCCGCAGACTGGCTCCGCCGGGACAATTTCGCCATCCATTTCGGTGTAGGTTATCCTTTCTGATAGTATTTCGGCCAGCAGGCCTCGAGGTAGGCACGGAGAACGTTTTCGTGCTTGTTGGGCTGCGGGTCGTAGAAGACGGTACCCTTGATCTCCTCCGGCAGGAACTCCATGTCGGCAAAATGACCGGGGTAGTCGTGGGCATACTTGTATCCGTCGCTGTAATTGAGATCCTTCATCAGCTGCGTGGGGGCATTCCGGATCGGGAGCGGTACCGACAGGTTGCCGGTTTCCTTCACCAGGGCCAAGGCCTTTTCGATGGCCATGTAGGAACCGTTGCTCTTGGGGGACGAAGCAAGATAGACCGTGGTCTCCGCCAGGGGGATACGGCCTTCGGGCATGCCGATCTTCGAAACGACCTCGAAGCAGGCATTGGCCAGCAGGAGGGCATTCGGATTCGCCAGTCCCACGTCTTCCGAAGCGGAGAGACAAAGCCGGCGGGCGATGAAAAGCGGGTCTTCGCCCCCGTCGATCATCCGGGCCAGGTAGTAGATGGCCGCATTCGGGTCGGAACCGCGGATGCTCTTGATGAAGGCGGAGATGATGTCGTAGTGCATCTCACCATCCTTGTCGTAGATCGCCATGTTTTCCTGGATGCTCTCCGTAACCGTCTTGTTGTCGATGACGACGGGGGAGCGTCCCCCGAAGGAGTCCACCACGATTTCCAGGACATTCAGGAGCTTGCGGGCATCCCCGCCGCTGAACCGCATCAGGGCTTCGGTCTCGTCCACCCGGATCTCCCGCTCCTTCAAGAGAACGTCCTCCTTCAGGGCGCGGTCCAGAAGTACCTGTAAATCATCCTTTTCCAGCGATTTCAACACAAACACCTGGCAGCGGGACAGAAGGGGAGTGATCACCTCGAAGGAAGGATTCTCCGTAGTCGCACCGATCAGGACGATGGTCCCGTTCTCCACGGCTCCCAGCAGGGCATCCTGCTGGGCTTTGTTGAAACGGTGGATTTCGTCGATGAACAGGATGGGGGCACCCTTCTGGCGGAAAAGTCCGGCGCCTTTTGCTTTCTCGAATACTTCCCGGACATCCTTGACGCCGGAGGTGACGGCGGACAGGGTGTAGAACTCCCGGTCCATCGTCTCCGCGATGATGTGGGCCAGCGTGGTCTTACCCACGCCCGGAGGCCCCCACAGGATGAAGGAGGACAGATTCCCGCTCTCGATCATCTTGCGGAGCACGCAGCCTTCCCCGACGAGATGCCGCTGGCCCACATACGGGTCCAGGGACTTCGGTCTCATCCGCTCCGGCAGGGGAGGGAGCATGGCGCTGGAGGCAGACATTGGCTAGATCTCCTTGGAGAACACGCGGCGACGGCGCTTGAATTCCTTCCTGTAATCGTTCCAGAGGTTCTGGACCTTGTTGTTGGTCTCCATCTCGGCATTGGACTCGCCGTACTTGAAACCTCCTTCGATAACGTTCGGAATGAACTCATTGAAAAGAATGGCATGGACGCCGCGGTTACGGTACTCCGGATCCACGGCAATCAGCATCAGCTCCAATCCGTCTTCGTGCTTGAGATACATCGACTTGACAACATGCCACCAGCCGAACGGGAAAAGGTAACCGCGGCATTTCTGCACAGCATGGGCGAGGGAAGGCATCGAAATGGCCAGGGACACGAGCTTCCCGTCCTTGTCTTCCACGAGCGTTACATACTTTAGGTCGAGAAGACCCAGGTATGTATCCACGTACTGGTCGATCACTTCCGGGGGAAGTACCGTAAAATCAAAGAGTTCGCAATAAGTCCGGTTTATCAGGTCGAAAATCTTGCGTCCATAGTTCTCCTTCTTGACCTCCCGCTTCGTAATCTTCCGGATATGGAGGTCATACCGCTGGGAGATCAAAGCGGCGGCACGCGAAATCTTCTCAGGAACCTGGTCCGGGACAAAGATGCGATACTCCAGCCAGTCATTGACCTTCGTAAGGCCCAAGGCTTCGAAATGCTCTCCGTAATACGGATAATTGTATTTGAGCATGAAGGAACTGATGTCGTTGAAACCCTCGACGACGCAACCTTCGTTGTCGAAGTCCGTAAAACCCAGGGGCCCGGAAACCTGCGTCATCCCATGCTCCTTGCCGAAGGCGATAACGGCTTCGATGAGCGCCTTGGAGACCTCTTTGTCATCGATGAAGTCGATCCATCCGAATCGGACTTCGGCGTGGTTCCAGTCGCGGTTGGCAATCTCGTTGATGATAGCCATCACACGGCCGACGATTTCTCCTTTCTCATTGAATGCCAGGAACTTGGCACTCTTTGAATACTTACCCATCGGATTCTTCTCCGGATCCAGGGCGGTCAGCTCATCCAGATACAGGTTCGGAACATAATAAGGGCAGCCCTTGTACAGTGCCAACGGGAATTTCACGAATCTCCGAAGGTCTTTCTTCGTTTCGACGCGTTTGACGGTAATGGACATATCAGGTTTAGGTTTTAGTCGGTTAGTCGGTTTCTTCAACAGGACGTTCAATGAACCTGCGTGCATGGTCCACATGGCGCCGGCCGAAGGCAAGGTTCAGGCCCAGGTACAGGTTCAGGTTCATCCGGTTCGCTGGAATCACTGCAAAACGGCTGTACTGCGCCGGCAGGTCAGGGATCAGCGGGGCGACGTTCACGCAACGGAACGGAATGTAGTCGCATCCGATCATCAAGTTCACGCCGGCGGGATGCAGGTTCAGGGCAAAGCCGATGCTTTCACCAAGCTTGTTGAGTGTCGTCCCCGTGGAGAGGCTCAGGAAATTCAGGGGATTCCAGTTCAGGGACAGGCGAGCCGTATGACGGCCGAACGCAGAACCACCGCGGCCCATGTAAAGCGCACCGACGGACAGGCGGTCATAGAAAGGCATCCGGTATTCAGCACCCAGATTCACACGGAAGGGGAGGAAGTCGAAAGCGGCCTTTCCGCTTCCGGCATCCTGGAACCTCACCAGTCCGGAAAGGTTATCCAAGATCTCATCCATCTCCCGGCTGACCGCATCCTGTCCTCCGGAGGAGCTGGGATCGATCGCTTCCTTCTCGGAAGGATTCCAGACATAGGAAACGTCCGGGGTCTTTCCCCGGATCTCCCGGTTCCAGCGGATTGCGCCGAAATCAAGCACGGCGGCGGACAGGGTCAGGAGCGGCAGGATGTTCCAGCTGACGCCCAGATCGACCGCGGCGCCGTAGCCGGCAGGGCCGTATTTATCATTGAAAAAGCCTATCGAATTGAAATCCAGGTCCCCGTTTTCATCCGTCTTGTAAGCGAGGGTAGGGGAGGACATGTTCAGTTCTCCCTGGGCTTTCACCTCCCATCGCTCCTCGTTCAGGGACAAGGTCAGCTTCTTCATCAGCGCTTCCGTTTCCAGGGCGCCGACCAGTCCCTTTACCCTGAAACCGACATTGAAGACGTTGTCGTAGTTATGGGACCAGCCCACTGCCAGTTCGGCGAACGTCTTGGACCGCATGGCGGTTCCGGAGAAGTCGAAGGAATTCTTCGCGGTAGTACCGTCTTTCAGGAAACTGAACACATCGTAGGGGTACGAGATGGAATTGATGCTCCGTGCGTTGATTTCGACGGTGACGAAGGACCTGCGGGACCAGATACCGAGTGCAAGAACATTTATATTCACATCGGCATCGATGGCATTGCGCCGGTGGATCTTTTTGAGGAACTCCTGGGAGGAGACCCTGTCGTTCATGAAGGTATAAAGCTTCCCGTCGTTGCCAGGATACAGCAAAGTACTCACGCCCAGGTTGCTCCAAAGCCCAAGGCCTGTCTCTCCCAAAGCGATGGAGAAGGTGCTGCGCTCGCTCTGGAACGCAGGATTCATACGGTAGGCATAGGGATTGCCACCCAGGAAATAGCCCGTCTCCAACTCCTGTGCAGAAGAAACGGCAATGGACGCGAGAAGAAGGCAGGGGACTAGGAATAATTTATGCAATTTCATATATAACTATCTATAAATCAAATACCTACAGTGATTCCATCCGGCAGGGTGATTACCAGGTTCTTCAGTTCGATACCCTGGTTTCTATTCAGGCGGACACCCGCGACGGAGGCATTGGACGCCGCATGCAGGTGGAGTTCTATCCCGTCGAACCGGAGGTCTCCTTCGGTCGTCAGGGTAACGGTGAGCGGCGTGCACACAGGGGAGTCGGTCTTGCCTGCGGCGACAGGGACGTCCGTCACGGCGGAAATGCCCGGAATCCGGTTACCCTCCGCATCCAAGGCGACTGCAGAGAGGGAGAACTCGAGCGGAACCGAGTTATATGCGTCCATCGTCAGGACGGCCTTTTTCAACCCCACCTTGTTCAGGTTCACGGCCGCATTCTCGATCGGAATGGTCAGGTCGCACTTGGAATCGGCCGAGAAAGCTACCGGGGAATCCACCGTTACCTGGCAGGAAACCCGGTAGGAGCCATACGCGGTATTCGAAGGTATTTCGACATGGAAATCATTGATAGTCAGCATATCCGGCACGGGAGAGAAGAAACTGTCCAACTCGGAGAGTTTCTTGTACACGACATCGTTCCGGGAGCCGGATCCCGCCTCGCTGAATACAAATGTCGTCTTCCCTGGCCCGATCGTAAGGTCGTTGACCTGATACTGACGGGTAATCGATCCTGAACGGCTGAGATCCACGCCCGTACTGAGGGTCACGGCATCCGGTATGCGGCTGTCCACCGTAATGGTGACTTCAACGCCAGACAGGGCCACTTTGACAATGTTGTCCTGATTATCCATGAAACTGGGAAAACCGCTGAATTCATAAGCAGTTCCGGATCCGGCAATCTGATCGGACGTAAGCGGGACCGGAACGTCGAAATCGAACGGGTCGAACGGGACATGGATGGAATAGTCTCCATTCCCGACGGCAAAGAAATACTGCGATTCCTCGAAGTCGAACAGTTCTTCAAGGGTAAGCCTGCGGACGTTGCCGACCGGAATCGTAAACCCTTTGAACAAAGTGTTTTCCGTGTCCAGCTGGGTGAAGTCATAGCTTGAGTCGACCTTGCAGCCGGAAACCACGGCACAAACCGCCGAAAGGGCGATTCCGTACTGAATCAGTTTTTTCATATATTTGTTACACAATTTATATTATGTTAAGTGACGGACAGGTTAAACGCTCCCCTCAACTGAGAACGGACTTCACAGCGGAAGAAATGGTCCTGCCGTCGGCCTGCCCGGCAAGGGCTTTTGTAGCGACGCCCATCACGCGCCCCATGTCACGGATGGATGTTGCGCCGACCTGCGCAACAATCTCACGCACCTTGGTTTCGACCTCTTCTGCAGAAAGCTGCTTGGGCAGATACTTTTCCATGGCGGAAGCCTCGGCCAATTCATTATCAGCAAGTTCCGGACGTCCGGCAGCGTTGTACTGCTCGGCGGATTCCTTGCGTTGTTTGATCAGTTTCTGGATCATTTTCAGGACGTCAGAATCGGTCACTTCACCGTTTCCGCCCTCCGCTGTCTTGAATAAAAGGATTTCGCCCTTCACGGCGCGTGTGGCGGCCAGGGCCACCGGATCCTTGGCCTTCATCGCGGCCTTGATGTCTTCCTGGATCTGCTGTTCAAGTGTCATTGCATACCTTAATTTATAATGCAGATACAAATATACATAAATTTTCATTTCCGTCTAAATTGACTAAATTTGTAAAATAGAAAAGAAGACGGAGTACGATGAGCAGGAAAAAAGTGGATCTGTTGCTGGAGAACGTCACCATCGAATCGGTGGCGGCCGAAGGTAAAGCCGTCGCACGGGTGGACGGGATGGTCGTTTTCGTGGATTTCGCCGTTCCGGGCGATATCGTGGACATCCGGGTTTTCAAGAAGAAAAAAAACTACATGGAGGGCTTCATCACGCGGATTGTCAAGCCTTCTCCGGACCGTGTGGAGGCCTTCTGTGAGCATTTCGGTACCTGCGGAGGCTGCCGGTGGCAGCCGCTCCCCTACCGGATCCAGCTCGAGGCCAAGCGGCAGCAGGTGTACGACCAGTTGGTCCGCATCGGTCACCTGGAAGTCCCGGAAATCCGTCCTACACTCCCCTCCGAACGGACTCAGTTCTATCGTAACAAATTGGAATTCAGTGCTTCTGAAAGACGCTGGATTCTGCGGAACGAGGATCCGGAAGCCATCCAGGAAAGCGATCGCGTGGGACTCGGCTTCCATGTGGGCAAATTCTTCGACAAGGTCCTGGACATCCGGAAATGCTGGCTCCAACCCGAGCCGTCCAATGCTATCCGCTTGTTTATCAAGCAGTTCTGCATCGACCACGGCTACGAATTCTACAACATCCGGGAGAACCGCGGTTTTTTCCGCAACATGTTCATCCGGACCACCGAATCCGGCCAAGTCATGCTCATCGTCTGCTTCGCCCGGGAAGACAGGAAACGTCGGGAAGCCCTACTGGATGCCGTCTCAGAGGCATTCCCGCAGATTTCCTCCCTCTACTACGTCATCAACGCCAAACTGAACGATTCCATCGGGGACCAGTCCCCTATCCTATACAAGGGCGACGACGCGATCTACGAGGAAATGGAAGGCTTCCGGTTCCGGATCGGCCCGAAATCCTTCTATCAGACCAATTCGCTCCAGGCTTACCGCCTGTACGGTGTCGCCCGCGAGTTCGCTGCCCTCACCGGGAACGAGATTGTTTATGACTTGTACACAGGCACGGGAACCATCGCCCAGTTCGTTTCTCGAAAAGCATCGAAAGTCATTGGCATTGAGTATGTTCCGGAATCCATCCAAGATGCGGAAGCCAACGCGGCTGCGAATGGCATCACCAATTGTGCGTTTTTCGCCGGCGACATGAAGGATGTTCTCAACGAGGCCTTCATCGCGGACCATGGCCACCCCGACGTCATCATTCTCGATCCCCCGCGGGCCGGCATCCACCCGGATGTCGCGAACGTCATCCTGAACGCGGCTCCGGACCGGATGGTCTATGTCAGCTGCAATCCCGCCTCGCAGGCCCGCGACCTCGCTGTCCTGTGCCGCGACTATGAAATTACCGCCGTCCAACCGGTGGACATGTTCCCGCACACGATGCATGTGGAAAACGTGTGCGCCCTGAAAAGAAAAGTATAGATGTTCCTGCAGATCATTTTACTCCTGACGGGCCTCGCCCTCATCGTCTTCGGTGCCGATTCCCTGGTCGAAGGCGCATCCAGCGTCGCCCGGCGTTTCGGCCTGAGCGAATTCGTCATCGGCCTCACCATCGTGGGAATGGGCACGTCCGCCCCCGAGATGGTGGTCAGCTTCATCGGCGCCCTCCAGGGCAACGCCGACATCGCAATCGGCAACGTGGTCGGTTCCAACATCATGAACACCCTCCTGATCCTGGGTGTTACCGCCCTGATCCTGCCGATGGCCGTCACCCCCTCCAACCGCAAACGGGACATTCCCGTGAACATCCTCATCACGGTCCTGCTGATCGTCCTCGGTCTTGAAATGACCCTCTTCGGTTTCGGGACCGACGGCCTGAGCCGATGGGACGGCGGCATCCTGCTGGCCGTGTTCCTGGTCTATTTGGTCCTGTGTTTCGTAAACGGAGAACCTCAGGAAGAGGAAACTCCGGCCAAACAGCGCAGCATCTGGCTTTCCCTGCTGATGATCGCCGGCGGCCTGGCCGGACTCATCATCGGTGGCAACCTGTTCGTGGACAACGCCACCCTTATCGCAAAAGGACTCGGCGTAAGCGACAAGTTCATCGCCATCACCATCCTGGCCGGAGGGACGTCGATGCCCGAACTGGCCACCTGCGTGGTGGCCGCCGCCAAGAAGAAGGGACAGCTCGCCCTCGGCAACATCATCGGATCCAACGTCTTCAACATCCTGCTCATCCTGGGCGGGTCCGCTCTCATCCATCCCCTTTCGTTCGACGGGATGAATTACGTGGATCTGGGCGTGCTCCTCGCCAGTGCGCTGGCGCTGCTGACCGCGATGTTCATCGGAAAGAAAAACAAGATCGACCGCTTGGACGGCAGCCTGTTCCTGGCCGTCTGGATCGCCTACATGGTTTATCTGTTCATAAAAAAATAGTGCTATGCTGATTCATCTCCTGCAAACCGAGGTCGCAGAAAAGTTTTCTGCCGATACCCTGGTCACAAAGGGTTCCCAACTCGTTGAGACCATCCGCACTACACCCGCCAACGAACTGCTCCAAGGTACGGCTTCCGCCGCCCTCAAGTTCGGCCTGAAGGTGCTGGTCGCCCTCCTGCTCTACGTGGTCGGTGCCTGGCTGATCCGGAAAACAAAGAAGATCATCGCGAAAGGATTTGCCAAGAAGCAGTCGGACTCCACCCTGTCCTCCTTCATCCAGAGCATGGTCAGCGCCCTTCTTTGGATCGTGCTCATCCTGGCGATGGTCGGCACCCTAGGCATCAACATCACGTCCTTCGCCGCCCTGCTCGCGGCAGGCGGCATGGCCGTTGGCATGGCCATGAGCGGGACCGTCCAGAATTTCGCCGGCGGCCTGATGCTCCTCGCCTTCAAACCGTTCAAGGTCGGTGACTACGTGGAGGTCCAGGGCTATTTCGGCTGGATTTCCGAAATCACCATCGTCCATACGAAGCTTATCACGACCGACAACCGGGAAATCACCATCCCCAACGGTGCCCTATCCAACGGGAACATCGACAATTACAGTTCCCGGGATCCTCGCCGCATTGACATGAAGATCCATCTCCCCTATGGCAGTGACGTGGAGCAGGTCCGTGCCGAACTGCTCAGGATCGCCAGCCAGCACGAGAAGATCCTGGACCGCAATACGCCGGGGGCCTGGGACCCCTACGTGGTCGTTAATTCCCTGAACGACAGCAATGTGGAGTTCAAACTCCGCGTCTGGGCGACGGGAGCCGACTTCATGACGGTCATCTATTGGCTGAATGAAACCATCTATACGGAACTGCCGAAGCACGGAATCAACTTCGCCTTCCCGCAGCTGGATGTCCACATGAAACCGGAAAGCTGAGAAAAGCGGCCCGAAGGCCGCTTTTCCTTTATCCTTCCGTATTGAACTTCTCCTTCATCATCACAGGGTTTCCGTAGATGCGGAGGAAGATGTCCCGCAGTTCTTCCCGGTTCAGCGTAGGTTCCACCTGGTCCAACTGGTGTTCCGTATAGGCAGTGAATGCCTCCACTTCCTCTGGAGTGTACCTGTCGGCATACTTGAACGTATGGTTGGCAAGGTCGTATGCGATGTAGTTCGTGTTCCAGAGCCGATAACCGTTGATCACCCGGACATCCACCGCATGGCGGATGCTGCGGTAACGGTCGTTCTTGTCGCACACGGACGCCTCCCGGATCTCATCCTCCCTGAGCGGGTCGCCGAAATTCAGATGCACGTTCCCCTTCGGCTGCTTGATGCCGATGATGATGCTCTGCAGGTCCTCGTTCTCCGTCTTGACGTATTTCTGCGTACGGGAGATGAGGATCTCGCGGGCTTTCAGGATGTCGCAGGGCTCGTATTCATAGGAGATGCTCAGCGGTACGATGTTCAGTTCCAGGAAGTTCTCCACGAAATCCCCGGTTCCGCTCATATCGAACATCTTCAGGAGTCCCTGTTCGGTCATGTCGATGCCGTCCTTGGTCCGGCCTTCGCGCTGCGCGATCCAGACGGATGATTTTCCGGTCGTAATGGATTCCCGGATATACTTGGACAGTACCTGGGAAGACAGGTACAGTTCCCGGGCGGAGATGCCGCGGATAACCTTGATCATCCGGTTGGAACGGATCAGGCCTTCGATGGTCTTGCTCTTGAGCAGGTTGTCGCCGACGCAGATCTCCGTGAGGGGCATCTGGTTGCGGTGCAGGATGATCTGGGTGAAAGCGGGATCCAGGATGATGTCCCGGTGGTTGGACATCGCCAGATAGCAACCGTTGATGGCCTGGAGTTTGGCAAGACCGTCATAGGAAAAGTTGTGTACTGATTTCTCGATGACCCACTCGATGGCTTGGGACATGACGAGTTTCTGGAACTCATCCACGCTGCGGATGCTCTTCAGGATATCCCGGAGATAGGTCTCGGGCTGGTTCGAGAAAATGTATTTCGACACCCAGGGGGTATTCGGATGGTCGGCCACGACCTTCAGGGCGGCAACGGCCTCTTCATCGGTATAGGGAGCGATGTCCTCGTAAGGAGTCATATCCATAGTCTTCGTTTTATCGATACAAAGATAGCCAAAAAGGATGGTTTAGGCAAACGCGGTTCAAGCCCGGACCAACAGGGAACTGTCCCCGTAGCTGAGGAAGCGGAACCCATGCGAGAGCGCGTAGTCGTAGATGGTCCGCCAGTCTCCGCCTACGAAGGCTGAGACAAGGAGGATCAAGGTGCTTTCGGGCTGATGGAAATTCGTGACCATCCGGTCCACGAGCCGGAAACGGAAGCCCGGGACGATGATGATGCGGGTTCCGACATTCAATTCCTCCAGCCCGTTCTTTTCCAGATAACGGATGATGGCCTCCAATGATTCCCGGGTTGAATAGGGATACTCCCGTTCGTAAGGCGCCCACTGCCGTACATCCTCCAGCGCACCTTTCTCCAGGCAGTCCACTCCAACGTAATACAAAGACTCCAAAGTCCGAACCGATGTAGTTCCGACCGCAATCAACGTTTTGTCAGAAAAGCAAATATCCTTAAGGAGTTGAAGTGATACTGTAAATGGTTCGCGATGCATCGGGTGCTCCGATACCAATGAATTCTTCACGGGAAGGAATGTTCCGGCCCCCACGTGAAGACAGACAGTTTCCGTGTCAATCCCTTTCTCCCGGATCCGCTGCAGGACGGAGTCCGTAAAATGCAGGCCGGCCGTCGGAGCCGCTACAGACCCGCGTATGCGGGCATACAGGGTCTGGTAGCGTTCGGCATCAATCTTCTCGGACGCCCGGTTCAGGTACGGAGGAATAGGAATAGTACCGCAGACCTCCAGGACACGCGAAAAAGACGAGCCGTCAGTCCAGGAAAACTCGACGGTACCGGTCTGTCCGTCCCGGTTGACCAGGCGGGCAGTCAATCCCATGTCCGGAATCCCTTCCGGCCGGTATAAAGTGAGAATATCATCCTTCCAGCGCTTTGCATTGCCGATCACACATTTCCAAGTGCATCTTTCTGTAGCGGCAAAGGCAGTATTGTATTCGACCGGATCGACGGGCTCCAAGCAGAAAATCTCGATATGGGCACCGGTCGGACGCTGAAAATGCATCCTGGCGGGTACAACCTTCGTGTCGTTGAAGACCATCAGCGAATTCTCCGGCAGAAGCTCCGGAAGCTGACGGAAAACAAATTCGCTGACTGACCCTTTCGCATAATAAAGGAGTTTGGATGAATCCCGCTCAGGAAGCGGATATTTGGCTATCCGTTCCTCGTCAAGCGGATAATTGTAATCTTCTATATGAATCTCCGGTATCATCAGAATTCAAATTTCACGCGAAGTTACACAATTCTCCACGAATTCCGAAATCTCGCTCCCGTGTCTCTTCTCTGGCTGGATTTGAGTGACAACTCTGTTTACATAAGTAAACAATCAGGAAATATCGCTGTAGTTATTCACATACCGAACAAAATTCGTGATAAGCATTTATTATAATCGATTTTTATAATACATAATTGTCTGATAATCAGAATATAATTGGCGATTTTATAATTTGATTGATTAAATAAAAGAATCAACATGCTGAAAAAGTTGATGAAGACGTCGGTTTATATTTATGAAATAATCATATAATTCATTTAAGCCCAGTAAATTAACAATATCTATATAAAACTAAGATTTAATTGAAATTCGAACTCCATAACAGGATACTCAACCACCTGGTTCCCTTCCAACTATTTGGAAATCCAATCCGCATTGATTACTTTTGTAAAAAGTTTACGATTCTCTATGGACAAGCGGCTTCAACAGTTTCTGGATGCTGAAAACATTTCCCAGGCACAACTTGCCGACACGCTCGGTGTAGCCCGCGCAAGCATTTCACATATCCTGTCCGGACGCAACCGACCAGGATTCGATTTTCTGGAAGGGATGGCGCTCCACTTCCCGGGAATCAGCATGGACTGGCTCCTCACCGGAAACGGACGGATGTACAAGGACTCTGCATCCACCCCGGCTGAGAATCGCGAAATCCGACCGGATCCCGAACCTCGGCGCGTTTCCAAGATTCTTGTATTCTACGACGACAATACTTTTGAGGAGTTCCAATAAGATTTGTATCTTTGTAAGTCCAAAACGAGAAGGATGAGCCATTTGCAGCAGACGGTACGGCATATAGCCCGGATGCGCCGGATTCCCGGCTTCCTGGCCTGGAACCGCTTGTTTTTCAAGCGGGAATACCCGTCGCTTGCCCGGGAAGTCTTCGGTCTCCGTTTCCCGCATCCCGTGGGACTTGCACCTGTTCTTGACCGACAGGCCGAGCTGCTGGATTCCTGTTCAAGCCTTGGCTATGCATTTACGGGGATCATTCCCGGTGATACCCCCATCAACCTTATTGCAGACTGCCTGGCCAGTCGGAAATCATCCATCCTGGCGTCTGTCGAGCTGCGTGCAGAGGGCCCAACCGAAGAACAGGCCCACAAACGTCTGATCCGCACCTATTCGCTCTTGTACGACTTTACGGACTGCTTTGTCATCGACATCAACCAGCAGAATGGGCTGGCCTTCGGAGACGACATTGCCGACTGGACCGATATCTTGAATGAAATCCTGGACCTACGTCTATGTTATGATAAATACCGGCCGGTCCTGCTCCGCCTTCCTCCGGGAAACGACGAGGAACAGTTAGGCCGTACACTGGACTTCTGCCTCCTCTCCGGCATTGACGGCGTCATTGCACCTGGTCTCCGGAAGGTCCAGCAGGTTGTCAAACATACAAAAGGCCGCTTTCCTGTCATTGGATCCGGATCCGGTTCTTCGATGGAAGAAATCCAGGACATGCTGCAGTCCGGCGCAAGCCTCATAGAAATTGCACAAGGAATCCCCGGCCACCGGCGTACCACCGTCCGCAGGATCCTCCAGGCTCTCGATAAAACCTGAATTCAACCATGCTCCAAGCTTCCATCTGTACCATTGGCGATGAGATCCTCATCGGCCAGGTCGTTGACACCAATTCGTCGCGGATTGCCACGGCTCTGGAAGAGGCCGGAATCCGCGTCACGCGCATGCTTTCAATCGGCGACAGCCGGGAGGAGATTCTTTCAAATCTCCGCAATGAATTAAAGATCAATGACATAGTTATCACTACCGGAGGTCTTGGACCCACGAAGGACGACATTACGAAAGGAGTCCTTGCCGAACTGTCCGGCAGCAAAAGGTACGTCGAGAACCCCGAGCAACTTGCCATCGTGCAGCAAATCCTGCACAGCCGCGGGCTGGACATGCTGGAAATCAACCGCGCCCAAGCCCTCGTTCCGGACCGGTGCGAGGTCATTCCCAACCGGCTGGGCACGGCTCCGGTCATGGTGTTCCGTTTTCCGGAAGACACCTTCGGAGCGACACTGTTCGCCCTCCCCGGAGTACCATTCGAAGCAATCGGTGCCCTTCCTTCCGTTATGGAGGATATCCGCGCACATTACACCCTGGACCATATCCTCCATCGCAGCATCATGGTTTATGGAATTGCGGAATCCGCTCTGTCCGAACTCATTGCTCCCTGGGAAGACGCTCTTCCGGAAGACATGCACCTCGCCTATCTCCCCAATCCGATTACCGGGATCCGCCTTCGTCTGTCCATCTATGGCGGCGAAGAAGCCCGGCAAAAAGAGAGGGTGCAGGAACAGTTGAAAGGATTGGAAGCCCTTCTGGGCGACCTGGTTTATTCTGACGGGGACGATACCCTCCAGGACACGGTAGGCCGTCTGCTCAAGACAGTCGGAAAGACTGTCAGCACCGCCGAATCCTGCACGGGAGGTATGATTTCCCAGCTCCTTACTTCGGTTCCCGGCGCATCGGCTTACTACATGGGTTCTGTAGTTTCTTATGCGGTTTCCGTCAAGAAGGATGTCCTGGGGATTCCGGCAGAGACCTTCCAGGATTACGGTGTGGTGAGTTCAGAGGTCGCGGCAGCCATGGCCGAAGGCGTCCGGCGTACTATCGGAACCGACTACGCCGTATCCACGACCGGCCTGGCCGGACCGGACGGTGACGAGTTCAATCCGGTGGGTACCGTATGGATCGGAGTGGCCGGTCCGAACGGGACAAAGACCGTGAAAAAGAACTTCAGGAACGACCGGAAACGCAACATCGAGCGTTTTTCCGCTTCTGCGCTAAACGAACTGCGGAAAGTGATTATTTCTGATTTAAAGTAAAGATTACCAAAGGAAATAACAAAAAAGTTTATAGTTATAACTTTTTTGTTATCCTCCGCATCACAGCTAAAAGGTTGTCTCCCGCCACTTTTTCGACGGATTCTTTGTCATATCCGCGGCGACGCATCTCGTCGAAGACGCAACCGATCAACGATACGTTTTCCAATCCCTTCGGGGGAACAGAAATCCCGTCGAAATCGGACCCGATTCCCACATGGTCGATACCCGCCATCTCCACGGCGTGGTCAATATGGTCGACGACTTCCTTCACACCCGGACGCCAGATCGTCTCAAGC
>JAEEGL014147904.1_pt1 | contig 19370 bp, 18 predicted proteins | sample 9134231 | NCBI WGS metagenome assembly JAEEGL01 (sample SAMN16246548, study PRJNA631951) | gut metagenome | biome: gut microbiome; feature: rumen; material: fiber-attached | host: Bos | place: Iran: Karaj | collected 2018-10
GTGTTCCGTGCAGTTTCAGGAAGTCCTTTTTGCTGTCGTATGTGTCATAAAAATCCGTGTGGTGCAGGACGTCGCCCAGATCCTCGTTCTCGTAGATCGACGTCTGGTGGTCACCGTACGCGAGAAGGATCACTTTCCTGTCGACGGTGCGGAAATAATCTGTGAGGACCTTCAGCGCCTGATCGGTCCACTTCAGCGAAGTGCAGAAGCGGCGCATGACGAACTGATCCGGCACGGTGAGGGTGTCGCTGGTGAGGGAGACCAGTTCCGATGAAGAGAACCGGTCGTCCTGCATGGGAAGGTGGTTCTGCATGGAGAGTCCGTGGATCAGAACAGGAGAACCGTCGGCAGCAGCTTCTTCATACAGTTCGATCATCTTGCGGGCGCATGCGGGGTCGCTGATCCAGGGACCGCACATTTCCGGGTCTGTGAAACTGTCACTGAAATAAAGAGACTGGAATCCCAGCATATGATAGGCATTGGGCCGGTTGTACAGTTCGCTGGTATAGGCATGGACGGCGATCGTATCGTATCCTTTGGACGCGGCATAGTTCACGATCCCCGGAAATCCGGTGAACAATCCGTTGTTGAAAGGCGTCGTGGTGGTGCTGCCATCGTCGGAAGAGAATCCGGTGAGGACCTCGTACTCAATGTTCGCTGTGCCTCCGCCGTATTTCGGAGAAACCATGAGCCCGCTCACGCCCTCTTTGGACAGCTGATGGTAATTGTAGAACACATCCTCTTCCAGCTGGATGTCGTAATTGTCCACGAACTGCCAGCTTTCTACCTGAAAGATGACGATGTCGACAGTTTCTCCATCGCTGTCATAGGAACGGATCAGGTCGGAGATCTCCCGCATCCGGTTTTCCGTATAGCCATCGGGTGCTTTCGGCATGAGAATACCGACCTGCGCGAAGAACTCGGGGAAAAATCCGTTCATATAGTAGATGTCTCCGATATTGACGGATCCGCCTCTTCTTCCCATTTTATTCAGTTTGGAAACATCCATAAGAACACGGGAAAAGTAAAGTGAACTTGACACAAGAGCGATCAGGGCAAGGATGGCAAAGAAGAGGATCCACTGCCCGGCTTTTTTGGACGGTCTGCGGAAACGGAACGGAAGGGAGATCAGCGTCAGAAGGATTGAGGCACCTACGATCGGCAGGAAACCGCCCGGCCAGACGACGGAAAAGCCTTCGCGTACGGCAATAGCGGCGTCGCGGACCTGAGAAAAGTCGGTGGGGAGCAATGGCGTTCCGCGGTAAAAGACCATGTTGTAGTTGCCGACCCCGAAAACAAGAGATCCGAACAGGATCAGCGCGGTAGGCACAAAAGGCGTAAGGAACAGGAAAAGAAACGCCAGATACAGCAGAAGAAAGACCGGCAATGCGTAAAGGTAGGTCTGAAAACGGAGCGTCACATATTCAAAAGCCGCAGCGTTGAGCCCGCCGAACTTCAGCAGATCCGGGATCACGACTGCAAAAGATGAAACAATCACCGCGAGAATGCACCACGCGGTGATCAGGAGCAAAGGTCTGTTCTTTTTCTGCTGTTGTTCATTCATGAGCGTCGGGTGTCTGAAGGCATGCTGTCAGATCGGAGATGAGTTTCTCAAGATCCTGCGCGGAAACGCGGGCTTTCTTGTTGTAATTGATCATGCGCTCGACAGTATCCGTGAGTTTCCTGCCCAGAAAATCAAACCAGTGAGGATCGATATGGAAGAAGCGCATCACGGAAAACACCCACAGCGCGATGAATTTGATGAAATTGAAATGGGGCTTGTATCCCTCAGAGAAGGGAAAGTCTCTGGGCGGATTCCGGTAGACGTCCTCCAGCAGATCGCAGATCCTCATGTAGGACGGATAACCGTCAATGACATCGTAATGCTCGCGGAGTCGGACTGTGTCGATGGGGAATTCCTCCGACGGGTCGCGGACATAGGCTTCCAGTTTTTCATAGCTGTCCGCGGCGTGAACGCCTTCGTAAATGACTGGGTCGTAGTCGTCGTAGAGCGGTTCCGGACGGATCACGACACAGGTCTTGCCGGCGTAGTAGATCTCGGCGATGGAAGTGCTCATCCAGGTGCCGAGCAGGTCGCATACCCGGACCCACTGTTTGACGGTATAGTCGGTGATGACGTGAAAATTGGCATGTTTTTTCCGCATTTCAGCAAGGGGGGGACTGTCCCACTCGCTGGGATGCGGCCGGTAGATCAGTTCGATCTCGGGATGATCGGACAGCAGGCGGTCGAACCAGTCCAGCGTGACCCGCATGGAGCGTGCTCCGACGGCCTTGAATCCGGTGAAGTCCAGGTCCGTCATCTCGTTGAGTTCCTGAATCTCCTTATCGTCCATCTGCGCGCAGGAAAAAGAACTGATATAACACATCCACTTTTTCTCCGCATCGAGGGAGAACTCCCGGGCAAGTTCCGCCCTGGTACTGAAAAGAGAATCGAACTGCGGCAGGAAGAAATCCAGATGGATGGCGCCTGTCACGACGGCGTTGCCTTCCGGCACACCGTTTTTCACGATGCGGTCTTTCGCGGCAGTTCCCCAGCAGATGTGCGTGCATTTCGCCGCGTTTTCGTTCAGGTTATAGAAATCGCTCTCCTCCTGCTCCTTGCTGAGGACTTCCTCCCAGTGCAGGTTGACTACGCGGTTTACTTTTCCGACGTTGTTGTAAACGAAAGAGTTCAGCGTCTCGTTGTCATACATGGCAGAGGTCACGATGACCTTCGGTTTCTTCCAGAAGAAATACTTCAGTTTTTTCCGGTCCATCAACTGAAAGAGCTCGACTGAATAACCCCTGCGGCGGAGTTCCGCCATCAGGAGGGCATCACAGTCGAGTTCCCGGACGATGTGTTCATAAAGGATCAGAAAGTCCAGCGCCATATCTGTTATCCTTCCCTGGAAAAGATGTCTCTGTCGGCTACGAGACCCTGCTGTTCGCCGCGGTACCGAACTTCTTTTTCGTTGAGGACCTTCAGTTCGAACGTTTCGAGTTCGCTGCCGAGATAGTTTTCGGCGGTCCGGTTTTTTACCGTGCAGACGGCAGTATCATTTTCTACCGTGAACGTGCCGGAGACGGTGACGGTCCCGGCCTCCGAAAGGGAATCGAAAGACAGGACGAAAGTGCCATCCTCCACGCAGATCAGGGAGGAGATCCGTCCTTCCCAGGACGGATCTTCGGTTCCGCTGTGCTCCAGCGCGGACCAGCTGCAGTGGAAAGAGCCGACAAAGGGCGAATCCGCGATGGAAGTGCCTTCATGGACCGGGATCTCGGGAAGAGGCGGAAGAACTTCCTCTTCAGGCGTATCCTGGGGTTTGCCGGCGCATCCTGCAAGCAGCAGGACAGCCAGCAGTACGAGACACAGCAAACGGGTCCGAACCATGATGAATCCTCCTTCTGGAACGCTTTTCTGTATACGCTATTATATCAAAAGCGGTCTGCCGCGGAAAGTGGCTGTTTGTAATAGGCGCATCATATAGTATAATAAGGGGTGCTTAAGAACGAATCGGGAGATTTTCATGAAGACAAAGCAGACGGTAGCGGTGGTGCTTGTGTGCGTTGCGGTCCTGGCAACGTTCCTTTTCGGTGTGAACAGTTCGGGCTTCTTCAGTGACCTGCTGCCGGGCATGAACAAAGCAGCGCCGTATGTATCCGTGATCTACATCACGGGGACGATCGGGGAAACGGACTATGATATCTTCGGCAACGAAGTCTCTCTTTCCACCAATACGATCTGCAACTATATCGACACGATCACCGAGGACAGCAACAACAGGGGGATCTTCCTTGCTGTCGATTCCCCCGGCGGATCCGTATACGACAGCGACAAGATCTATCAGGCGCTGATGGCATACAAGGAGAGCACGGGACGTCCGATCAGGGCGGGATGCTTCAGCGTGATGGCTTCCGGGGCATACTACATTTCCGCTGCGGCGGACACCATCACGGCGGAACGCACGGCGGATGTCGGATCCATCGGCGTGTACATCGAGACCGAGGATGTTTCGGGCCTGCTTGATAAACTCGGCGTAAAGATCGATTACATCCGGTCTTCCGAAAACAAGGCGATGGGTAACATCTATAACGAGATGACGGAAGAGCAGAGAGCGATCTTTCAATCCATCGTGGATGAACACTATGAACGTTTTCTGGACATCGTACAAAAATCCAGAGGATACGGCAGGGCTGAACTGCGCAAGATCGCAGACGGACGTTCCTATACGGCGACACAGGCGCTCGACAACGGGCTGATCGACGCGATCATGGAGTGCGATGACTCTTTATATGCCTTTGAGGACGAACTTGGGGTGACATACGAGGATTATCCCTATGTCGCGGAGGAAAGCTGGGTCTCCAGATTGTTCAGCAGTCTGGTGGAAGCGTTTCCCCGAAGCGATGTCAGTCTCCTGAAAGAGATGCTGGAAAAGAGAAACGGCGAGGTCCGGGCCTATGCTGGATGATCCGAACACACTGAACGGAGAAAATAATGAAGAAGAAATCCAAAGGTTCGCTTCTTTCGAATCTGACGGGCAGACGCAAGGCGCGTGTTCCGCTCCTGTTGACGTTGCTCGGGATCCCGCTGAAGAAGAAACTCAGGAAGTATCGTTTCCGCAGCAGATCGAAAGCTTTCCGCAAACAGCCAATGGCTGGGGCAGGGCCGTTGAAGACACGGTCGCTCCGCAGGAACTGATCCTTCCGCCGCCGCAGAAGTTAGAGCGCTCCGAGGCGCGGTCGCTTTATGAGGACAAAGGGCTGATTCCGGGCGGATTCTGGGTCAGGTGTTTCGCCGCAATGCTTGATGCGGCGATCAGCGGATTTATCAGTGTCTGCGGTTATCTTGCCTGCACGAACCTGTTCGGGAATGCGGCAGGAAGAGCATTCTTCTTCGATATTCCCCTGGGTTCCTGTTTCGGGATCCTTTTCGCCGCGGCTTACCGTGTCCTGATGACCAGACTGGCCGGCGCAACGCTGGGCAAGATCGCGCTCCGATTGAAGGTCGTCGACGTCAGTACCGGTGGGGAACTGACCTGGTGGCAGGCTTTCTTCCGCGAAGTGTTCGGGAGGACGTTCTCGTCCATGACAATCATCGGGAATCTGATGATCTTCGGAAGCGAACACAGAACACTCAACGACCGGCTCTCAGACACTTGTGTTGTCTACCGGTGAAAAAAGAGATAGGTTTAGAGGTATCGAGATATGGCCAGAAGCCGAGAAAAAACGGCGGACAAAGCAAAAAAAAGACGCAGGCGGATCCGCCAGATCCGCGGACTGCTGTTTACGTTCCTTGCGGCGGTCGGCATCATCACGCTGATCACCGGAGGGGTACGTCTGCTGCAGGAGAAACTGAATCCGGTGGACGATCTGGAAGAGTTCACAGAGCTGATTTCGCCTTTGGTATTTCTGAATCCGGTTCCCTTCGAGAGCGTTGAAGACGCGAACCCCGACATTCTTGTCGAATCCGCGATCTGGGCGGTCATGCTGAAGGAAGACACCGAAAAATACTCGCGGAACGAGTATGAACAGATGATGATCCCCACGGTCGAGGTGGACCGTTATTTCAGCAAAATGTACGGGGAGGATCTTCTTCCCGAGCATACGACGATCGTGGATTCGGATCTGGTGTTCGCATATGACGTCGCTACGGAGACATATATCATCCCGATCACCAGCATGCCTGTCAGTTATTTCCCGCAGATCACTTCCGTACAGAGGAACGGGAATCTCCGAACACTGACAGTGTCCTACATGCAGTACGATCAGAACAGCATCGTGATCGATCCGACTTCCACCCAGGAAGCAGTCCAGTTCGTAAAGGAAATGGTCTACGAGCTGCGCAGGGACGGAAGAGAGTACCACATCACGGCAGTCCGTGAACCTGTGTCGCCTGAAAGCTGAAGTCGGCTGACGGCATATCAACCGGGAAAGAGAGAGGGAAGAGCATTGAGCAACGAAGTGAAGGTGTCCGTTATCATTCCGGTCTTTAACGCCCAACGGTATCTTGACGAATGCTTTGACAGCATTCAGGGACAGACACTGAAAGAGATTGAGATCATCTGCGTGGATGACGGGTCTACGGACGAATCGGTGGAGATGCTCCGGAAGCGTCAGGAAAATGACAGCCGCATCCGGATCCTTCAGCAGAAAAATGCCGGGCCAGGCGCAGCCAGAAACACCGGCTTTCGTGCCGCGGAAGGCGATTACGTCATCTTCTGGGATGCGGATGACTTCTTCGAACCGGAAGCGTTGGAAGAACTGTACGGAAAGATCACGGAAGATCAGGCCGACGTCTGTGTCTGCAACGGTTATACCTATTACGAAGAGGAGGCGAAAGCGTTTCCCTCCAACACTTATCTGAACGTTTCCAAGGTTCCCGATGAGATTCCGTTCAGCATACGAACGAACCCGGAACATATCTGCGATTTCACATCCGTGACAGTGTGGAATAAGATGTTCCGCAGGGCATTTATCGCCGGACTCGGACTGGAATTCACCACGCTGCACACCTCCGAGGACGTTAACTACGTGCTCAACGCGCTCTGCAGAGCTGAAACGGTCACCGTTGTGGACAAAAGGCTCGTTACATACCGCGCATTCCAGCAGGGAAGTCTCTCGGCCGATATGGTGAAGGCGGCGGGGGATCTGGTCGAGGCTTTTGCCGTGACAGCGGAGGAACTGATCAGGGACAATGCTTTCCCGGAACGAAGTTTTGCGAACCGTGCGCTTGCGGCGGTGCTGACTTCTCTTGCGAGGGGTGCAGAAAAGTGGACCGCTTACAGGGACGTATACAGGCTTCTGCAGGACGGTGGACTTGAGAAGATGCATATCCTCCGGCAGCCGGAAGGATACTACTACGAGAAATCAAAGGAACGGTGCGTTGAAAAACTGTATACGGCGACCCCCGAGGAATTCGCCGTATTCTATCTGCATGAACAGACGCTGCGTCTGCGCACTCAGAGCGGCAGGGTGAGGGAACAGGCAAGAAAGATCGGCGAACTGAGAACAGAGCGTGCCGAACTGAAAAACTCGCTGAAAAACGAACGGGAAAAAGAGCGAGAACTTCAGGAAAAGAACGCGGTTCTCCGTGAAAGAATCAGAAAACTGAAAGAGTCCCGGGAATACAAGCTCGGCCGCATCCTGACTTTTATTCCCCGGAAGATCAAGGAGCTGTGGAAAAAACTGACATCGCACTGAGAAGAGGCGCAGGGAGCGATCTGTTTCTTGAACAGGTCTTTCACGGCATAGTATTATTAAGTAGAAACAATATATTAACGACAGAAACAGAAAGGATACCGGATACAGGAATATCCGGGACAGCGGAGACCCATAGCAGGCAGATCCGCTGAAAAGGCTGAAATATGAGGACATATACCATCGATGAACTGTACAGAAGAGCGAGCGACCGGGAGATGCAGCAGCAGCTGACGGAGACGCTGATGATCTTCGATGCATTCTGCAAGGAACACGGATTGAGATACTACCTTTCCGGAGGAACGCTGCTCGGTGCAGTCCGTCATCAGGGCTTCATTCCCTGGGACGACGATATCGACGTCAATATGCCCCGGCCGGACTGCGAAAAGCTCATGGAGCTTTCAGGAGGCTGGATCGGCAACTGCGAGCTGATGGCTCCGAATTATGACGACAGTTTTCACGCATATCACTGGAAACTGTATAATGATTCAATGCTCCTGATCAAGCGGAAGGGCCAGTATTTCGGGAACAAGGTATATCCGATTTTTGTGGATATCTTTCCCATCGACGGACTTCCGGACACTGAGGAGGAAAACGTCAAGCACTACAGGGAGATCTTCATCTGGAAAAAACTGCTGAACTGCCTTTTCGGAGGAAAGCAGTGGTTCTATGGCTCGTCGCTCATCTCCAAACTGGCTCACGGCTTCGGCAGACCCTTTGCGGAGATCCTTGGAAAAGAAAGACTCTTCAACAAGGTCATCGGCGTTGCGAAGTCGATCCCCTATGAGACCGCAGACCATGTGGGCGTCATGATGACCAACGTGCACACCACCGAGGAACGCGTTGTGAAGGCGGAATATGAGCCGGTCGTCGATGTTATGTTCGAAGGACATGTGCTTCCTGCGCCTGCCAACTATGATACCTACCTCCGCCAGCTGTACGGGGACGATTACATGGATATCCCGCCGTTGGAAAAGCAGGTATCCAGACATAATTATGTGCCTTTCTTCAGAAGCAAGGAGAAATAATGAAAATAGCGATCTGCGGTCTGGTAAAGAGTGAGAACCTCGGCGAGATGTTCATCGCCCGCAGTCTGGAGTATCTGATCAAAGATGAACTCGGGAAAAGGGCGCCGTCCGTGAAGGCGGAATTCGTCGAGGTCGATCTGCTGGGACGCAACGATGAACTGGTACCTGCGGAGAACGCGGTCGATAACCGCATCAAGAACTACTACGGATTTGACAAACACGCGATGCTGGAAGAGTATGTGTTTGTCGGTCTGCGCAGGCTTGCCCTGAAGATGCGGAAGCACAGGAAGATCACCAATGTGCTTTATCGGCTGCGTCATTTTGTTTATCTGCACGGGAAGAATCAGGGAAAAAGACTGTACAAGTATTTTTCCGACAAGATGGAAGGCGTCGATTTCATCGTGGTGGATGGTGCGGGCCTTCTGGAATATGCGTATAACGAATATCAGGAATCCCTTCTGATGATCAGCAAATACGCGGAGGACCATGGGCTGTCTGTCGTCTACAATGCCATCGGACAGGCGGGCTCCTACAACGAGCGTGATTTCCGCAGCTCCGTCCTGAGGGAAGCGCTGCGCAGTGAGGCGGTGAAATATGTTTCCGCGAGGGACAGCGTGGAGAACGTACAGGCCTGCGCCGGAGAGGGCAAACAGGTCAAACTCCTCGCGGATGCGGCGTTCTGGATGAAAGAGACTTATGGAACCGAACCGCACAGGGAACCGAAGAAGATCGGCATCGGACTGGTCCGCGGGAATGCCCTTACAGGGTACGGATACCGTTTCGGCAGGGAAAAGTGGGTCACTCTTTTCTCAGCGATCGCAAACGAACTTGAAAGCCGCGGATACACCTACGAGTTTTTCACGAACGGACTGCCCGGAGACATCGTCCTGGGGGAGAAAGTCCTGGAGAGACTGGGACTGCCGGCTGAGTGCATGGTCGAAAGACCGCTGGAAGATACGGTGCTTTACGACACCATCGCGGGATATGACGGACTCGTCACCTGCAGGATGCATTCTTCCATCGCCGCGTTCACACTGGGGATCCCGTCCGTCATCCTGTCCTGGAACGACAAGGTGGAAAAACTGATGGCTATCATCGGATATCCGGAAAGGGCGATCCGCCGCGACGAATTTGACGCGGTGCTGATCGTGGACCGGCTGGAAGCGGCGTTCCGTGAAGGCGTCGACAAAGAGAAAACAGACCGGATGAAAGCGATGGCGCGGGAAAGCGTCTGCGATTATATCGATCTGATCATAGAGAAATCAAAACAGTAAAGGTGGACATACAATGGTTATCGCGTTATTGACAGCGGCAGGAACCGGAAAAAGGATGGGGCAGGACATTCCGAAGCAGTTTCTTCATGTGGACAACAAACCCCTGATCGTCTATACGATGGAAAAATTCCAGAATCATCCAAGCGTGGACGCGATCCTCGTGGTGACGCTTCCGTCCTGGATGGAAGTGGTGAAGGCTTACGCGAAACAGTACAACATCACGAAACTCCGCTGGGTCGTTCCTGGCGGGGAGACCGGTCAGGAATCGATCTTCAACGGTCTGTCGAAACTGAGAGAAGAAGCGAGTCCCGATGACGTTGTTATGGTCCATGACGGAAACCGGTGCATGGTCTCTGCCGAGATCATCTCAGACAGTCTGGCGGTCTTTCATGAAAAAGGGAGCGCTGTGGCGATCATCCCCTGCGTGGAAGCGCTGTTCTTCAGTGAAGACGGGCTTTCTTCCGTCAAACCGGTACCGAGAGAACAGCTGTTCCGGACTCAGACCCCGCACACCTACACACTGGGTCACTTGCTGCAGGCACATGAGGAAGCGAACCGGAGGGGGATCAAATCCACTGCAGCTTCCTGCGCTCTCATGGCCGAACTGGGGGAGACCGTCTATTTCTCCAGAGGTTCCGAAGAGAACATCAAGATCACGACGGTCGATGATATGCGGATCTTCGAAGCGCTGCTTCACGCTAAAAAATCATGAGCATCAGACTGACAGAATCCTATCAGCAGAGCATCGCCGAGTGTGTCTCGGCGGTGCCTGGTATTGAGGAACTATTCGGAAAAACCGTGCTGATCACGGGAGCGACCGGGATGGTCTGCTCTCCCGTGGTCGATCTTTTACTCTACCTGAACCGGACAAGGGCCGCGGAAATCCGCGTTCTTGCCGCAGGCAGGAGCCGCGAACGGCTCGAGAGACGGTTCTGCACACAATCAGGAGAGAACGGCCTGTTCTTTGTTCCGTATGACGCAACTTCATCGGGAAAGATCGATTGCGGCAGCGTGGATTATGTCATTCACGGTGCCAGCAACGCGAGCCCGGCGGTCTATGTCCGTGAGCCGGTCGAAACGATCCTGGCGAATGTGTCGGGACTGGATGCGGTACTGAAGACCGCGGTCGGGTCCGGCGCGAAACGTCTTCTGTTTATTTCTTCCAGTGAAGTCTACGGTAAAAAGACCAGTGCCGAACCGTACGGGGAGACCGATTACGGTTATGTGGACATCCTGAATCCCAGAGCGGGATACCCGCTTTCCAAGCGGACAGGGGAATCTCTCTGCATCGCTTACGGACAGGAATACGGAATGGGGACTGTTATTGCAAGACTCGGCCATATCTACGGACCGACGATCACGAACACGGACAGCCGCGCATCCGCGGAATTCACGCGCTGCGCCGCAAAGGGCGAAGCGATCGTCATGAAAAGCGCAGGCGCGCAGCTGAGGTCTTACTGCTATTGCCTGGACTGCGCGACAGCGCTGCTGACGATCCTGCTGAGAGGAGAAAACGGCAACGCTTACAACGTCTCCAATCCGAGCTCGATCTGTTCGATCCGGGAGATCGCGGAGACGATCGCAAAAGCGGGAGGGGTTCCGCTGATCTTCGATATGCCGACAGAAGAGGAACGCAGGGGATATAACCTGATGGATAATTCCTCGCTGCGCTCGGACAAACTGGAAAGTCTCGGATGGCGCGCGTTGTTTCCGCTTGAGGAAGGCGTGAAGCAGACCATGGAACTGTATCAGGAGTGAGATATGAAGAAACGCAACGCAACGATCGACCTGATGAAGTTCGTGTTCGCGCTGATCATCGTGCTTTTTCACGCGAGTGCGAACCTCAAACTGGGGTTCCGCTTTTTCGTAAACGGACGCCTTGCGGTGGAATTCTTTTTCATCGTCTCAGGGTATCTCATGGTGCGGTCCGCGATGAAAGAGCCTACAGCGCAGGACGATGTTTTCGGAACTGCGAACAGACAGATCCTGCACAAGATCAAGGGACTGTTTCCCGACTATCTGATCGCGTGGGCGATCTCTTTCGCCATTACGTCTACAGGAATGCGGGATTCGGCAGTGGATGTGATCAAGCGTTTTCTTTCCGGCGTTTTTGAATTTCTGTTCATGACCAGCGCGGGATTTGACGAGTCGGCGAGGGTAAACAACGTGACGTGGTTCCTGTCCGCGATGATCCTGGCGATGGCGCTGCTTCTTCCTGTTTTCCTGAAGAACAGAAGATTTTACCTGAAATGGCTCGCGCCGGTGGGATCGGTATTCCTTTACGGATTCCTTGTCAAGACGTGGAAGTATCCCTTCACCAGTTCGATAGCATGGAATGGCTTTGTAACGAAAGGCACGCTCCGCGCCGTCGCGGGGATGCTGCTCGGCGCCGTTGCATACTCGCTTTCGGAACAGCTGAAGAAGGTGCGTTTTTCCACATTTTCCCGTGTCCTGCTGACAGCGGTGGAGGCGGGTGGATACCTCTTCTTCATCTACTATGTCTACGGGCATGATCATTCCAGTTTTGATATCGCGCTGGTGTTCTGGGCGGCGGTATCGGTGATGTTGTCTTTCAGCGGATGCACTTATTCCGGAGACATTCTTTCCGGACTGCATCTGGACGGGGCCTGCACCTGGCTGGGCATTTTCTCACTGGATCTGTATCTTTCCCATGCAGCTTGGGTCAAGCACTGGCTCCTTCTGTTCCCTTCCCTGTCCGGAATGAAAAGCCTTGTCCTTTTCCTCGCGGCATCCTTCGGTACGGCACTGGCAGTCTATATCCTGTCGGCCGTCATCCGGAAGAACGGCAGTGCGATCAGCGGAAAAATGAAAAAGATCTTCCTTGCGGAAGATCTCTGAGCAAAAGCAATCAAATGTCTCACAGTAAAGATAACTGCCGCCTGGCGGCAGTTTTTTTGTTGTGCCGGAAAGTCTCAGAGGGACAGGAACAGGTCCGGGACATCGAACCCGGAGGAAACGGAGATGAACCGGCCTTCAAGGGCGCTGGTCTCGATCGCCTCCAGCACCTCCAGAACGTGGAGGGCCATCCCGCCCGAAGCGCGTGCAGGCCTGTTTTCCCCAATGGCAGAAGCCATCTCAGCGACTCCGAGACCGCGGAGGTTTTCAGTGAAAGGAGAAACGAAAGGCAGTTGTTCGGGCTCCTGCATCGGGTCGTGAGTGTTTTTCAGAAGGAAGACCGGATCGCCGAAGTTGTTCGGGTTGCCCAGCAGCAGGATCCCGTCCGTTCCGAAAACGGCGAAATCCGACCGCTCCCGGAGACAGCTCTCGTTGTTTTCATGGATCGTTCCGACGACGCCGCTGCGCAGACGGACGGTGGCGGAGACGATGCTCTCGTTCGGCGTCGGCGTGATCTTGCCGTAGTTGTCGAAAGGGGGATATTTCCCGATTCGTTCCGGATAAGGCGTTTCAACGAAAGCGGCAACAGAAGAGACCGGACCCAGGAGAGACACGAGCGCGGTCACATAGTAGACCAGGTAGTCTCTGAGCGCGCCGGCACCGGGAAGCCGCAGGAACGGAAACAGCGCGGTCAGAAGATCGTTGCAGCGGTTTACAGAGATGCTGAAGGAATGAACGCTGCCCAGGACCCCGTCATCGAGCGCTTTCTTCGCAGTCTGGACGGATGCGCCGAGAAAAGTATCCGGGGCACTGCCGAGTCGCAGGCCTTTGGCAGCGGCAAGTTCACACAGCGCACGGGCCTCAGCCGTGTGCTGCGAGATTGTCTTCTCAGTGTATACATGTTTGCCCGCTTCAAGCCCCTGACGGATCAGGTCATAGTGTGTGCCGACGGGCGTCAGTATCACGAGGATATCGACGGAAGGATCGGCGAGCATTTCATCGAGTGTCACGGCGGGAAGACCGAATTCTTCGGCCTTTCTCCTCGCGTTTTCCAGGTGTGCGGCACAGACGGAGACGACCCGGCATCCCGGAAACCGCTGTGTCAGATTCTGCAGATAAATGCCGCTGATCGCGCCGGCGCCGACGATACCGATGTTCATGGATACCTCCTGATTGATAGAAACAGATGACACTACAATAATAACAGGGTCAGGCCGTCTGAAGAAAGCGGGAACCTGAGATTTGACGTTTTCGGTATAATGAAGAAAAGACAGCGGAAGGAGGAGAAGAACGTGCAGTATCTGGTCGTATTTCTGGAAGGGATCATAACGTTCCTTTCTCCGTGCCTGCTGCCCATGATCCCGGTATATGTTTCCTTCTTCGTGGGAGGCGGCGAACGGTCTGTCGCGAAGACGGTCCGCAACGCGTGCGGTTTTGTCCTGGGGTTTTCAGCCGTGTTCGTGCTGCTCGGCGTATTTGCCTCCGCAGTCGGAACGATGATGCGGCGATACCAGACGGCACTCAATCTGCTGACGGGCGGGATCGTGATACTGCTGGGGCTCAACTACCTCGGTGTTCTGAAGTGGAATCTGTTTTCCGGAGGCCCCGGAAAGGCGGACACTGCGCAGATGACGTTTCCGAAGGCGGTGGTCTTCGGGACCGTGTTCGCAGTCGGATGGACGCCCTGTGTCGGAACGTTTCTCGGATCCGCGCTGATGCTCGCGGGCAGTCAGGGATCCGTAGGAAAAGGAACGATGCTGCTGATCCTGTATTCCCTCGGACTCGGGATCCCTTTCATTATCAGCGCGTTGCTTGTGGATCAGATGAAGAACCTCTTCGCCTGGTTCCGGCAGCATTATCAGATATTGAACCGTACCGCGGGGATCATGCTGATCGCTGTTGGAATCCTGATGGCGACCGGCCTGATGGGAAGCGTGATCGGCATGCTGATATAGGAGAAGAAAATGAGAAGAGCATTGAAACTGACCTTGCTTGTCGTGATGCTGGCCGCCCTTCTGGTCACAGCTTCGAAATTGTACCGGTTTCTGACGGATGTGGATATCAGCGTGGTCTCACAGGAGACTGTTCCGGAAGAAACGGGCCGGACGGGGGCAGACGATGGAGAGAAAGAAGTGGCTTCGTCTGCTCCTGATTTCACAGTATATGACGGAGACGGGGCCCCGGTATCGCTGTCGGAGATGACAGGCTCGCCGGTGGTACTGAATTTCTGGGCAAGTTGGTGCCCTCCCTGCAAAGCGGAACTTCCGGATTTCGAAGAAGCCTTCAGGAATAATCCGGAGGTCCGGTTTATGATGATCAATCTGACCGATGGAGGGCAGGAGACCCGGGAAACGGCCCAGACGTTTATTGAAGAGAACGGGTACGGGTTTCCGGTCTATTTTGACGAAGATATGACTGCGGCAGATGCCTACGGCGTTATGGCGATCCCTGTGACGGTGTTTATCGGCAAAGACGGGACGGTCCGCAGTACCTGTGTCGGCATGATGTCGGCTCAGGCGCTGGAAGAAGCGCTTTCCGGGATCCGCTGACCGGAACGAAACTGAAGAAACGGGCTCGGAGAAGAAGCTCCGGGCCCGTTTATGATGCGCACAAGTGGTCAGTCGACGAATCTGGCCATGGGGTTTTTAATGGTGGGATACATGGACGTCCTGGTCGATCCGAAGTAGGTGTTGATGAACGCGCCGACGGAATCGTTTTCTGTAATGTAGAACGAGATGAGCGAGATGCGGTCGTCCTTCTTGCTGCGGACTTTCATGGTGCAGTTGATCCAATCGTCCTTATCCTGATACGGATCGCAGAAGGTCAGTTCCTCCATGACGAAGACCTCGTCGCCGAAGACCATGTCGATCTCCGTTTCGGAGAGAACGCGCATTCCGGCGCTGAAATCCGGACTGGCCCAGAAGTGCTGTCCCAGAAGGATCTCTTTCGGGGTGCGGACGACTTTCGGCGCTTCCGCTTCCCCGGACGGGGCAGGACTGCCGTTCCTTCCGGCAAAGGAACTGCCTAAGAGGAAGCCGATGAGACCGATCAGGACCGCCGCGAGGATCAGGGTCGCCCAAAGCAGTTTTTTGTTGATTCCTTGCATAAAAAGACCTCCTTTTCCGGATGCGAGATGGCATGATCTGTTATCATTATAGCCTTTCCAGCGCATATTGTGAACTTCAGGGGAAAAGGCAGCGGAAGGAACCGATGAAACCGTGGGTATACGCGCCGTTCCTTGATTTAAAAGGACGGATTGCATACAATAGAACACGTAATAATCGGCTCGGAGGCGAGAAAAGATATGGAGAAAAAACCCTATTACATCACGACCGCGATCGCTTATGCGTCCGGCAAACCGCACATCGGGAACACGTACGAGATCGTTCTTGCGGACGCGATTGCCCGTTTCAGAAAGGAACAGGGATATGATGTCCGGTTCCAGACCGGCACGGACGAGCACGGCGAAAAGATCGAACAAAAAGCACTGGCGGCGGGCGTGACACCGAAAGAATATGTTGATAAAGTCGCAGGCGAGATCAAGGATATCTTCGACTTGATGAATACCTCCTATGACCGGTTTATCCGGACGACGGATCCCGACCACGAGAAGCAGGTCCAGAGGATCTTCCGGAAGATGTATGAAAAGGGAGATATCTACAAGGGCTGTTACGAGGGATGGTACTGCACGCCCTGCGAGTCCTTCTGGACGGATTCACAGCTTGAGGACGGAAAGTGCCCGGACTGCGGACGTCCCGTCACGAGAGCTCAGGAGGAGGCATATTTTTTCCGGATGAGCAAATATGCGGACCGGCTGATCGAGCACATACAGACCCATCCTGAATTCATTCAGCCGGTATCCCGCAAGAATGAGATGATGAACAACTTCCTGCTGCCCGGGCTGCAGGATCTGTGCGTATCCAGAAGCTCTTTCAAGTGGGGCATCCCGGTCGATTTCGACGACAAGCACGTTGTCTACGTCTGGCTGGATGCGCTGACCAACTATATCACCGGACTCGGTTATGACGCAGACGGGAACCACGGTGACCTCTACAATAAGTACTGGCCTGCCGACCTTCACCTGATCGGGAAGGACATCGTCCGATTCCACACCATCTACTGGCCGATCTTCCTGATGAGCATGGGCATCCCGCTCCCGAAGCAGGTATTCGGCCATCCGTGGCTGCTGCAGGGAGACGGAAAGATGTCCAAATCCAAGGGCAACGTGATCTATGCGGACGATCTGGTGAAACTGTTCGGCGTAGACGCGGTACGTTACTTCGTGCTGCATGAGATGCCTTTCGAGAACGACGGCGTCATTACCTGGGATCTGGTAACGGAACGGATCAACACGGATCTGGCGAATATCCTGGGGAACCTGGTGAACCGGACAATCGCCATGACGAACAAATACTTCGGCGGCGTACTGGAGGATGCCGGCGCTGCTGAGGATCCGGACGGGGAATTCAAACAGACTGTCCTCGCTGCGGTGGGAAAGACACAGGAGAAGATGGACGTTCTGCGGGTCGCGGATGCGCTTTCGGCGATCTTCGAGATCTTCCGCAGGTGCAATAAATACATCGACGAGACCGAGCCATGGAAACTGGCGAAGGATCCGGAGAAGCAGGACAGGCTCAGAACCGTCCTGTATAACCTGGCGGAGGCGATCACGATCGGCGCGTCGCTGCTGAAGAGCTTCATGCCCGAAACGGCAGAGAAGATCTTCGCCCAGCTCAACACCTCCGCGAGATCGCTGGAGGAAATGGACCGCTTCGGGCTCTATCCGTCCGGAAACAAGGTAACGGAAAAACCGGAGATCCTTTTCGCGCGGCAGGATATCAAGGACGTCATGGAGAAAGTGGAAGCGATGCAGAGTGCCGCGAAGGAAGCGGCTGCGCCGAAGATCGAGCATCAGCCGGAGATCGGCATCGATACGTTCATGTCCGGAGAGATCCGTGTCGTCAGAGTCGTGAACTGCGAAAAAGTCCCGAAAGCGGACAAGTTGCTGAAATTCACCCTGTTCGACGGGGAACGGGAGCGCACCGTCGTGTCAGGCATCGCACAGTACTACAAACCTGAGGACCTGGTCGGTAAGAAACTGGCATGCGTCGTCAACCTCGCACCGCATACTTTCCGCGGAATCGTCAGTGAGGGAATGCTCCTCTGCAGCGATATCGAAGGCATCGGCGTCCGCGTCGTAACAATCGACGACGATGTTCCGGAAGGAAGCAGGATCCGCTGATCAGACAACATGGAGGAAAGAATCATGGTACAGCCCCATATCCATCTTTCGGAAGAACTCGGCGTGCGTTATGCCATCCTTCCCGGTGACCCGGGCAGGGTAACGCATATCAAGGAATTCCTCGACAACGCCGAGGAAGTCACGTTCAACCGTGAATACCGCAGCGCAGTCGGCACATACAAAGGCGTAAAAGTGCTCGCTCTTTCCACCGGCATGGGCGGCGTTTCCGTGGGTATCGCTCTGGAAGAACTGCATAACATCGGCGTCGAGGCGGTGATCCGCATCGGATCAGCCGGCGCGCTGCAGGAAGGGATCCGCATCGGCGACCTGATCCTCTGCGAAGGCGCCGTCCGGGAGGACGGAACGTCGAAGACCTACGTAAAGACGGCGTATCCCGCCGTAGCGGACGCGGAGTTTCTGGCCTGCGCCGTCGAGGCGGCGAAGGAAAAAGAATATCCGTACCATCTGGGGATCGCCCACAGCCATGAGAGTTTCTATCACGACGAAGCGGATGAGATCGCAGCCTACTGGAGCAGAAAGGGATGCCTGGGCGCGGACTGTGAGACGGCACCTCTTTACACGGTGGCCCGTCTTCGCCATATGAAAGCTATGAGCATCCTGAACAATGTGGTCATCTGGGGCGAAGACACCGCCGACGCGATCGGCAGTTTCTCGGAAGGCGAGGATATGTCCTATGTCGGCGAGACCCGGGAGATCGTCACCGCACTTGAAGCAATCGTGAAACTGGAAGAAAGAAGGAACGCATGATGCTGTATCACGGGATCATCGATACCCATGCGCACTACGATGACGAGGTGTTCCGCAACGATCTGGAACTGATTCTCGCTGCGCAGAAAGCAAACGGGATAGCCGGGATCATCGAAAACTCCAGCGATCTGCCATCCTCGGAGAGGTCCGTGGAAATGGCCGCGCATTATGATTTCGTCTGGGCTGCGGTAGGCGTACATCCCCAGGAGGCGGAACGGCTTCCGGAAGGGTGGCTGGATCGAATCGCCGAACTGGCGAAAGCGCCGAAGGTCGTGGCGATCGGCGAGATCGGTCTGGATTACTACTATCCCGAACCGAAAAAAGAGAGCGAGATCCCGGTCTTCGAGGCGCAGCTCGCACTGGCGAAGGACCTTGGTATGCCGATCCAGGTACATGACCGCGACGCGCACGGAGACGTTCTGGCAATGCTGAAGAAATACCGTCCGGCAGGGACAGTCCACCGTTTCTCCGGTTCTCCGGAAATGGCGGAGGAAGTCGTCAGGCTGGGGATGGTCCTGGGGATCGGCGGCGCGCTGACCTACAAAAACGCGAAGAAAGAACGCGCCGTAGTGGAACGCGTTCCATTGGAAAGCATTATTCTGGAAACGGACTGCCCTTATCTCGCACCGCAGCAGTTCCGCGGCAAGATCTCCACGTCAGACATGCTGTCCCCGGTTGTCGACCTCATCGCTGAACTGAAGGGGGAGACGCCGGAGAAGGTGGTCCAGGTAACAAGTGAGACTGCCCGCAGGGTGTTCAACCTTATATGAAAACAGAAAAAACAGGACCTCCGCCGGCAGGCGGAGGTCCTTGCTTTAAGACTTTAGTCGGGTTGAGCGCGGGACGCGCGAAACAAACAACCACGTGCTATGCACGTGGGAGCCAAAGGTTTAACAAAAACCTACCCTCAGACTAGAATGGAATTGTTCAAGCTCCAGACTAGAGAAAGGATAGGTTAATGGCAAATAAGACAAATGCGTTGGCGCACACAAGATGGTTGTGCAA
>JAEEGL015115390.1_pt1 | contig 19370 bp, 12 predicted proteins | sample 9134231 | NCBI WGS metagenome assembly JAEEGL01 (sample SAMN16246548, study PRJNA631951) | gut metagenome | biome: gut microbiome; feature: rumen; material: fiber-attached | host: Bos | place: Iran: Karaj | collected 2018-10
AAGCCGCGCTCCATCAATAAAAAGTTTAAGACCGTAACGCTGACAAATACCGTAAATATCCTCGATTTCATCTTTGGAGTAGATAGTTCCAAATTCGGTCGGAAAAGTGATATAAACCATACCCGGCTGCGCAAGATGCTCGCGGCTATCATCGTCGGTGAATTGTCGCATAAAAGCATCAAGTTCTAAGCCCGACATCTTGCCGTTGTGATGCGGCAAAGCAATTACTTTATGACCTGTAAACTCTACCGCGCCCGCTTCATGAATGTTAATGTGCCCCGTCTCAACCGACACAACAGCCTCGTAAGGTTGCAGACAGCCGTCCATCACAGTCATATTGGTCTGCGTACCACCGGTCAAGAAATAAACGTCGGCATTAGGCGCATCGGCTGCAACACGAATTTTTTCGCGCGCAGACTGCGACCATTGGTCAAAACCGTAAGTCAAACTCGTTTGAGAATTTGTTTCAACAAGGCGACGAAGCAATTCTGGATGCGCTCCGTTGTTATAATCTGATTCAAATGGTAACATAATAAATTACGTCTTTTTTAAGTGTATTTTTTTTCGCGGCAAAATTACGCAAATAAATTGATTAAAAAAAACGGATTTCCTTTATTAAAAAAAAAGCTGATAAGATTTCAATTTTTTTATTAACTTTGCACGTAAATTTAAAAAAGTTACCATGCAAAAAATTCTATGCTTTTTACTTTTGATAACGCTCTTTAGTCCGCTAAAAGCTCAACACCCTTATTCCACAAAATGGAAAACTATCAAAACTGAACGTTTAAAAGTTATTTATCCAGAAAATTTAAGTTCTGAAGCTTACCGTTTAGCTATTTCCATTGACAGCGTTTACAAAGGAGACACCAAGTTTTTACAAGCTAATCCAAGACGTGTCCCGCTCGTTTTATCCGCAACTTCAACTATTTCAAACGGTTATGTAACATTATTTCCATATCATTCAATGTTTTATTCCAAACCTTTCGACGATTGCTCTTTAGGCTCAGGCGAATGGTTTGAAAATTTAGCCGTCCACGAATACAGACACATCGTTCAATACGACGTCCTAAATCACGGCTTTACAAAACTTGCATCGTTTATCTTCGGGGCATACGGCCGCAGCACTTTGTCTTATTCCGTCCCGCAATGGTTTTACGAGGGCGACGCTGTTTTTGCCGAAACAATTTTAACATCGCAAGGCAGAGGCAGATGTGCTAATTTCGACCGATCTCTTGCAGCAATTATTTGCGAAAAAAATAAATTTTACAAATTCGACAAAATGGTTTTAAGGTCGTACAGAGATTTCATTCCCTCGCATTATCCACTTGGTTATCTACTTGTTACAAAAGCAAGAAATGATTTCGGTGAAGATATTTTTTATAAAACCGCAAAACGCTCATGCTGGTATTCGTTTTTTCCGTATGCCTTTTCCATCGGATTCAAACATTTTACTAACGAAAGTTTTTCAACTAATTACAAAAACGCTTTTTCAGAACTCAAAACTTTTTATGATAAACGTCAAGACGATTTTCAAGCCGCTAATTATCAAAATGTTAACACCAAGAAAAAACGTTATTACACCAATTATGATTCACCGCATTTCATAAACGATAGTTTACTAATTTGCCTAAAAAGTTCACTTTCAAAACCCGCACGTTTTGTACTTTTAACATTAGACGGAAAGGAAAAAGAACTTGACTTTACTGACGCATCGGGTTTTGATACCGACGGTAAAATTGTGATTTATTCCTCAGAAGTCCCCGATGTAAGATGGTCGTTAAGAGATTTCTCGGACATCGCACTTTATGACATTAAAAGCGGTAAAAGACAATTAATTACGAAAAAACAAAAATATTTTTCGCCCGTACTTTCACCCGATAGCAAAAGAATTGTCGCAATAGAATTCAACGAAAAACGCGAATGTAAAATCGTCATTTTGGAACTTGAAAAACAACCGTTAGGAAAATATTCGACCAAAGTCATAAAATCTTTTACGGCTGAAAAAAACGCTTTTTTGCGTTCGCCGGATTTTCTAAGCAACGAGAAAATCGTTTTCGTAAAAAATTATGACAACAAAAATTCCGTTAATATCCTAAATCTCAATGATTTAACAACACAAGAAATCATTCCGCCGACCAAAGAAAATTTGGACAAAATCTGTTGCGACAACGGAAGAATTTTTTATGTTTCGGATATAACAGGAATCGAAAACGTCTTTGAAATCTCGTTAAACGATAAAAAAATATCACAAATCACTAATACAAAATTCGGCATTTCCGACCTTGATATTAGTGATAATTCGTTAATTATAAGCGATTTCAACATGAAAGGCAACGACGTTTCGATAATAAAAGATTATGAACCTTTTGAAGTAAAACAATCAAAACCGCTGAATTATTTTTCTAATGTTTTGGAGAAAAATCCGAGGAAAAATTTGGATTTTATTGCAACCCTCCAACCTGATACAACGGTTTTAAAATCAAAACGTTACGGACAATTTAACGACCCGATAAGAATTTACGGCTGGCTTCCGAACGCTTACGGAAACATCATCGAAGGAACGGTTTTTTCTCAAAACACTCTCGGAACATTGTATCTGAGGGCTAATGAAACTTATAACACAGATTTAGATTTTTTCAGAACTAATTTAACGTGTATATACACAGGCTTTTATCCCGAAATTCAGTTTAGCGCATCACTCGGCGAAAATGCAGATTATTACACTAAAAAAATCCTCTTTCTAAATAAAAAAGAAAAAGTAAAATGGAAAGAAAACATTTACGGGGCGTATGTAACGTTACCTCTGAATTTTTCAAGGTTCAATTATAGCCGAAAATTATCCTTAACAGGCGGAATTTTAGTTTACTCGCTCAAAAACAAAACGGTTGCCTCAATCGAGGATATGCCTGAAGGAAATTTCGCAGTTTTGAACTATTCGTTAATATATTCATGGTCAAAATCAACATCTTACAGAGATTTCAAAAGCCCGCTGTCATATAATTTTAGCATTAGTCAGAAAAAATCTTTAAGCGAAAAATTAGACGCTCAAATGTTAGATGTAAATCTCGATTTTACCGTACCGGGATTTTTCCGTCAAAACTATTTCTCTGTTTCTACAAATTATATCCGTCAAACACAAAAACAAGAGAAAAATAGCTTTCTGTTCTCTTCGCAGGCATTTAACATAAGAGGTTACGATGCGATTAGAATGCAGAAACTCAGCAAATTAAGTGCTAATTATTCGTTTCCGCTCGGCTATCCGGATTTCGGAATTCCAGCTTTGGTTTGGGTAAAAAGATTCAGAGGAAGCATTTTTACGAATTTGGCAAAAGGCAAAATTTTAGATGCTACACCGAAATATTTTTCGTTAGGCGGAGAAATAGTAGCGGATTTTCATTTGTTAAGATTACCGAATGTTATCACGGCAGGTTTTTCATTTGCCAAAGGACTTAAAGAAAACGGTTTTCAAAAAAAAGATTTCAGCATCATTTTGAGTTATCAATTATAAGAAAAAATGCAGTTTAAGAAAAAAAATACTTGTTTCTTTTAAAAAAAACATCTACTTTCGATACGAAAAATTTGAGCATAAAAATTATGAATTTGATAACGGTTTTAGGTCCGACGGCGACCGGAAAAACAGCTTTTGCAGCCAACCTCGCTAACGCACTTCAAACAGAAATTATAAGTGCAGATTCGCGTCAGATTTACCGCGGAATGGATTTAGGCACGGGAAAAGATTTAGAAGATTATTTTATCGAGGGAAAACAAATTCCGTGTTATATGGTTGATATATTGAACGCTGGCGAAAAATACAACGTTTTCCGCTATCAGAAAGACTTTTTCTCGGCGTTTGAAAAAATTACCGCTAAAGGCAAAATTCCTATTTTGTGCGGCGGAACGGGACTCTATTTAGAATCAGCAGTTAGAAATTATAAATTAATTGACGTGCCTGCAAATCCAAAATTACGCGCCGAATTAGAAAAATATTCGTTGGAAGAGTTAAAAGCGATGCTCGCAAAAATGAAAACTCTTCACAACGATACCGATACTGACACAAAAAAACGCGCAATCCGGGGCATCGAAATTGAAACTTTCATTCTCGAAAATCCGAAAATAGTTCCCTCATATCCGAAAATTGAAAGCATATTTTTCGGACTTAAAAATCCGCGCGATTTGGAACGCGAAAAAATTAAAATCCGTCTTGAAGAACGCCTTAAAAACGGCATGATCGAAGAAATACGGACTCTTATGAAAAACGGCGTTAAAGAGGAAGATTTGATTTATTACGGTCTTGAATACAAATACGTTACGCTCTATGCCGTTGGCAAAATGAGTTATGAAGAAATGTTCAATCAGCTTTACATCGCGATTTGTCAGTTTGCAAAACGACAAATGACATGGTTTCGCCGTATGGAGCGCATGGGCATACGTATTTTATGGATTGACGCAAGGCTGCCGATGAAACGGAAAATAGATTTTGCTTTAGAAATGATTAAAAAGGCATCTAACTAAGTTGCGGATAATAATAATCCCATATTTCCCAAGCCCTTTTTTTGAACCTTATAATCGGATCAATAAAATAAAAAACACCGTCCATAGCTACTAAAACATTATCGGAGTCAGCACTGACATCGGTTATGGAAAGATAATCGTTGCCGTAAAAATATGCGTCTTCTTTTTTTAAGCCCAAAGCGTTAATGATATATTTATCAATCTGTTTTTGTGAAGGCGGAATAAAATTCATAGGAACGTAAGGTTGCGAATAAATTATTCTCAACTCACCCAAATCCTCTGAAATACCTTTGAAAGTGTATTGGGTATTAGGAAAAAGAATGTTATGAATAAGATGTTCAAAGATAATATCTTCTTTTTTCAAGTTTTTGATTGCAGCTTTTGCAAAAGGATTCCTAATTTTTATGACATTTTTTTGGTCGGGACTCAGATAAACAATACTCTCGCCTGAAGGCAGACGTTTTCTGTCGCCGAAATTATCCCACGAGTCTTTTGCAAAAAAAAGATTATGCTCTTTAGCAATCTCTATTAAGCGTAAACAGTCTTCAGACGCCAAATCTGACGCGCTTTGCTCGTTATTTCCATATCGTTGAGCGGGTATCCAAGCCTCAAACATTCGAATATCGCTTCGATGGCTATCTGCCTGAAGTCTTGAGATATATTCATAATGTAGTCGATGGCTCTTTGTCCATTTCTCAATAAGATTTTTGATAATTTGTCTTCCATAATTCAACATATTTTAGCCCGAATTATTATGGGGGCAAAGTTAAACATTTTTTTTAAAAAGAAAAACAATTTTCATACCATTTTTTCTTTTAAAAAAAAATCCTAAAAAAACGCAAAAAAGCCGGCAGCAAAAAATTACTGCCGGCTTTTTCTTTAACAAACTATCATAAACAAAAATAAAACTACAAAATATTAATCCTTAAAGAAATCAACTGCGACTTTAAGGTTTTCAGCTTGAGTTGCAAGGCTGTCAGCACTTGCGGCAAGCATTTCAGAAGACGAAGCGTTGATTTTAACCGTTCCGCTAAGCTTTTGTATAATGTCGTTCACTTGATTAGCACCGACACTTTGCTCAAGACTCGCACTTGCAATCTCATTCACCAAAATTCTTGTATTCTCAATTTTCGGAATGGTTTCTTGCATCACAACATTAGCCTCTTCCGAAAGTTTCAAACCTTTTTCTGACATTTCGATAATTTCGTCTGCTGCGAGTTTGGATTTTTCAGCAAGACTTCTGACTTCTTTCGCAACTACTGCAAATCCCTTGCCATACTCTCCGGCTCTTGCCGCTTCAACGGCTGCATTAAGCGCCAAAATATTGGTTTGGAACGCAATTTCGTTGATAATTGAGATACTTTGCGAAATGGACTTATTGTTATCCAACAAGTTATTGATATTGGCAACTACTTCGTTAAATTTATTGCAAGCATCTTGCGAAACCGCATTTGTCTGCTTTGCATTATATGTATTTTGTTCAATATTACTTGTCATCTCCTGCATCGTTGCCGATAAATCTTCGATATTATCGGATTGCGAACAAGATCCCTCCATAACCTGTTGTAAAGTAGAATTTACTTGAGAACTATTAGCTGCCAAAGAATCAGAGCCGGCTTTGATAGTACCGACAATATCGGAAAGTTTCAAACTCATGTCCCGAATATCGTCACACATCTCCCCTATTTCGTCATTGGACTCGTATGTAATTTTTTGCTTTAGATGACCCTCTGCAATGCTCTTAATCGCAACCGAAAGTTCCTGCAACGGTCTTGATAAAATACGACGCAAATTCATCACAATACTTACCATAATTATCAATATCACAACGATAAGACAAATAATCATAACCATTAAAGTACTATTTGCCGAACTTCTCAATTCATCGTCAGGCAGACAACCGATAACAAACCAACCGGGTGTACCTTCTATTTTTTGACTCATCGTATACAAAATCGTTCCACTTTGAATATCAGTGCAATATGCAGTAGCGGGTTCACCTCTACGAACAGCCTCTCCGATAGTTTCAAGTCCCGGATAAGCTGCTTTTCCGTCGTCCACGAGATTAAAATTCATTACTAAATCATCATAAGTCGAACCGATAACTTTAGAAGTCTCATCAACTATGTAAGTAATGCCGTTTTTACCTAATTTGCACTCAGAAACCACTTTTTTTAAAGTGTTAAGACTGACATTTCCGCACAAAGCACCGACGACCTCACCACCTCTACGAATAGGAACAGCCAAAGTATATTTTTTTTCGCCGGTAGTTTTTGATATATCGGGACTTGTCATCGCAAAATCAGCTTTTTCAATGAAAATCTTTTTGAAATACCCCCTATCGTCAATTTTTTGGTCAGAAAAACCTCTTCCAACTCTATAATAACTCCCGTCAGGATATGCCACAAACATCAAAGTATAATACGCAGCTTCCTCTCTCGCAAGCTCTTCCAACCTATCAACATACTTATCTACATCCATTGATTCAAAAGCTGCATCGTTGGCAACCCATTTCAATTCGTCCTGCAACATAGTAAGTTTCACTGTAACCTCTTGTGCAGACTTAGAGGAAAGTTCCCCCATACACAACTCAAAAAAATCCTTCTGACTTTTCAAATTAATATGGTAACTGACTACCATCATTATTATCAAAGTTACTGCTACTAAAGGTATTATAAGTTTTAAAACTCTAGATTGTACAGATGTTCTTTTCATTGTATCAGAATTTTAGGTATTACAATTTAGTTGTTAAAAAAGCAAAATACGTGCCTTGCTCCTTAATGACAAATCAAAAATAATACATAAAATCAAAATAAACAAAAAAAAACAGAACTTTTTTTGAAAAAAAGTTCTGTTTTTTTAATTTTTTTATCAACAGAAATTAGTCAGCTTGAATTTTGTAAGTAAGCTGAGAATTTTTCTTTTGATTTCCGTTTCTATCAAAGAAACTTACATTTACCGTAATTTGCTCGTCTTTAACATTGCCAGCGTATGCCGGGTCGATAATAATTTTAACTTTGCCTTTGCCAAAATCTTCAATAGATTTTTGAAGCGACATTGCTGCAACACCCGTAGGCAATATAAAACCGGTAATTTTCATGGTTGCATTTTCTTTGTTGTCGATAACAACAACTTTTTCAACTACCTGAGTACCGATTTTGCCGAAATTAACGGATATATCATTTCCCGTACTTCTGGTAAGACCGAACAATTGTGCTTCTTCTTCCTCGCTCTGTGCCATGCAATTAATTGAAAGCAAGAGCATTACACTCAAAATAGTAAAAATTTTCTTCATATCATTCCATGTTTTAAAAGTTAATATTCATCACTAAGATAGAAATTTTAAAGAAATTCCACAAAAAAATTTCATTTTTTTTACTAAAATTTCATTTATATAACGCAAAAAATTGATTACTTTGTATTTTGAATTGAAAAAAAATTGTGAAAAAAGGCAATAAAATAAAAAATATAATTTTAACAGCGGGAATAATCTTTGGAGTTTTTCCCCTGTTAATTTTTATAATGTTGAACTTCGGCCCTGTAAATCTGTTAATTACAAGTGCTGCATCTAAATTTCTGAGTACGAAGTTCAACACTGAAATCTCGCTTTCACATTTTTTTATAAGTCCTTTTAGACGCAGCATAGAACTTGAAAAGTTTTTTGCTGCCGACCCCAAAAACGACACGCTGCTTTCAGCCGAAAAAATTTACATCAATCTTGACGGTTTTAATATCAATAAACTTGATTTCAATTTCAGCAAAGTGCTTTTGGAAGATGTTACCCTCAAATTGAAAAAGGACAGTGCCGGCATCGCGAATTACGATTTTCTTTCCGATGGTGAAAAAGACACTTTAAAGATAAAAACCGATAGTTTGCCGACACATTTTAATATAAAGGTTGCCGACATCGAACTGAAAAATATTAATTTCCTGTATTCCACCGTTTTAGAGCCGTCAAAAAAGAAACACGAAATGAATTTTGACGACCTCGATTTGAAAAACCTCTGCCTTAACGCTAAAAATTTTTCAATCAATCAGGATTTGGAAATAAAACTGAACCTCATCAAACTCAAAGCCGAGGAAAAATGCGGTTTAAAATTACAAAATTTAAGTTCAAAAATTGATGTTTCCCAATCAGGAATTTTGTTAGACAATATGATTTTAACAACTTCAAAATCAGATATTTGTGCAGAAAAATTACATTTTATTTATTCGGATTTTGAGGATTTTTCATCGTTTTTGGACAGTGTTAAAATCGAGGCATCAATTCTTAAAAAATCCGTTTTGTCGTTAGACGATATAGGACATTTTGTAAGCGATATTTACGGTTTCGGATTGAATCCCGAAATTGAAACAGAAGTATCAGGAGCTGTTAATAATTTAAGAATAAAGAAGTTGAACCTAAAACTTTCTGATACGACAAATATCTCGTTAAAATGCTCGTTAAAAAATGTTTCTAACATGGAGCATTTTTGTTATAATCTTGACACACTGAAAGTTACAGCCTCGATGTATGACATTACCAAGCTCCATGAACAAGGCAAAAAAAGCGTTCCGCTCGTAGAACTTCCCGATTTTATCAACGAATTAGGAATCGTCCGTCTTAACGCCGTATCGGGCGGCTCATTAAAAAATCTCTGCCTCAAGGCCGTAATAAATTCCAGATTAGGCGATGTTATAACCGACCTTAAAATAAATTCCACAAACAAAGAAACCGCACTTTTCGGTTTTGTGGATGCAGGAAATTTAGACCTTGCAACAATAACTGACGACAGAGAAACTTTCGGAAAATTTTCAGCTAAAATTGACACAATCAATTTGAAAATTCCATCAAAAGGAAATATGCACGGCAAAATCAGCGGCAAAGTCGATTCCATCGGATTGTTAGGATATTATTATAAAAATGTCAAAATAAAAGGAAACTTTACAGACAAATTGTTCAACGGATTCCTTGAAATCAAAGACAATTGCTTGGATTTGGATTTTTCAGGCATTGCCGACATGGACAAAGACATGAGGTTCAATTTTGAATTGGATGTTAATCACGCCGATTTAAAAAATACGAACATACTTTCAGACTCGGTTGATAACATAAAATTTTCGCTCAAAGCCGATTTTACGGGCAATTCTCCTGATAATTTCAACGGACTTCTAAAACTATCCAAACCGCTTGAATTTCAACGTGATACCAACGTTTTAACATTAAAAGAATTTCAGCTGAAATCCTTTATTGACTCTTACAGAAACAATTTTGCCAACAGAAAATATATTTTGAATTCGAGTTATCTTGATGCACAATTGCGGGGGTTGATACGCAGCGAACAGATAATCATGATTTTAAGTCATTTTGCATACATGGTTTTTCCATCACTTGATTACGAAACAGATGAAAATCAAAAGATTAAAAACCCAAAAGCCAAAAGAAAACGTTATAAATTCGACGACCCCGAATTTTTTCAAAATTATAACAGCAGATTTAAATTTCATGCAAAACTCAAAGATACAAAGGAACTTACAGATTTTTTTGCGCCGGAATTTTCCATTGCAAGCGGCACATATTTGGATTTTGACATGAACATAACCCGCGCCACAACATTTTTTACGTTCAACTCTGAGAAAATCAGTTACGAAGATTATTCGGTTTCAGACCTTAACATTGAAGGAAGCGCAAAACATGACACATTGGAGGTTACGCTTGATACTAAGCAAATTACAATGTTTGATGAAGAAATTGAAACTCCTCATGCGGAATTTTTTGCTAAAAACGACACTGCCCGTATAGCCTTGAATTGGAAAAATTCAGGATTACCGAAATCTGACATCAAGGGCGATTTGTACATTTCGAAAAATAAAATTGCAAACAAATTTCCGTATTTAAATTTTCGTTTCAGAAAATCGGAATTCAACCTTTACGACACGGATTTCAAAATTTTACCCTCGGAAATTTCGGTTGATTCCACAAGCATCGACATCAACAATTTAAGAATTGCAATTTCTAAAATCGGAGAAAGCGAAGATAATTACGATTTTACAATTAACGGAAAGGTCAGCGAAGATGCCTCTGACAAATTAGACATTATAATTTCAGATTTCGACCTTGAACTTCTTCATCGAATAATTCCTGATATAACACTTTCAGGAAAATTTGACGGAAAATTCTCTGTTTCAAAAGTTTATGCAAGCAAAGAGGGCGGAATGCCCGTCGTAGAGGTTCATGCTGAATCAGAAAAAATGAATGTCGAAGGAATAAATTTAAAATATTTTTTAGCCGAGGCACGTCTTAACGAGGGCGATTCTATTATCCATTTGAATATGAGGACTTTAAAACGTAAAAATGATACCATAAAAGCGATTTCTGTCGGCGGTACATACGATTTTAAATCTGAAACGGCGGATTTGTCGCTTTATATCAACGAGTTGCAACTCAACTACTTCAAAAAGTTCTTTGAAAACTATTTACAAACCTCAAAATATTCACTTTTAACGGGTTACGCCAAAGTTACCGGCAAATTAAACGATCCGCAAATCAAGGCCGCCCTAACACTTCACGGCGGATATTTCAAAATTCAATATCTCGGCACACAATACGATTTGAGCGATTCGATGTCTATCTCGTTGGACAACAAGATGATAGAACTTTCTAAAACTAAATTTTACAGCGGACGCGGTACCGGTATCGCATATCTTGAAGGAAAACTCAACCATAGAAATTTCAATAATTTCAACATGAACGTCAGTTTGACTTGTAAAAATTTCATGTTCTTAAATGCTAAAGAAACAGATTCTTCCGCATTTTGGGGAAAAGCATACGCATCAGGAAATATTAAAATTACCGGCGACCCGACAAGTATGATTAACATTGACGCAAGGGTTAAAACAGATAAAAACACACAAGTCTTCCTACCGCTTTATATGGCAGGCGAGGTTTCGGAGGATTGGGATTTTATAACGTTCAACAATCCGACGCAAAACAACGAAATTCACCGACAACAAGCTGATTTATCGGATATTAGAATGAATTTTAATGTTGAGGTTACACCCGATGCCGAGGTTCAGGTCATCATGGACGAAACCACAGGAAACATCTTGAAAGCCTCCGCAAAAGGCGATTTAAGACTTGACATTACCGGTAGCGGAGATTTTAATATGTACGGTACGCTTAATATCGTAAAAGGAGATTATCTTTTCACGATGCAACACATGCTGAGCAAAAAATTTGAAATCGTAAAAGGCGGTTCGCTTTCTTGGAACGGCGACCCGATGGACGCAATTGTCGATTTGTCAGCATCTTACAGATTAAGAAAAGTAAATCTCTTCAACCTCATGGCAGACCAATCGTACAAAGACAAAAAAGTTCCGGTAAGGTGTATTCTTAATATGAAAGGCGATTTAATGCAGCCCAAACTCTCGTTTGCCGTAAAAGTTGAAGAAAATTCCGATGTCGTTCAAGGTCAGTTAGATAATTTGGACGAAGGCAATATCAACAAACAAGCAATGTCGCTTTTGCTTTTGAATCAGTTTCAACCGCTGCCCGGACTTAAAAGCAGCGAAAATTCCATGTTTTCGGACATCAATCCGGGCGAACTGGTTTCCAATCAGTTAAACCATTGGCTTTCAGATATTTCTGACAAAGTAGATGTCGGTGTTAATTATCAAATGGGCGACGGAAATTCCAGCGGAGAATTCGACGTTGCAGTTTCAACCCAACTTTTGGACGACAGAGTTACTGTTTCCACCAATTTCGGCGTCGGGGGCAATTCCAACAACCCCGCTTCAACACGCACAAACAATGTTGTCGGCGAGGTTGAAGTCGATGTAAATCTCAACAAGACGGGCGGCATAAAATTGAAAGTTTACAACAAAGCCAACGATGATGAACTCGACCAAGCACCATACGTACAAGGTGTCGGTGTCATTTTCAAAAGGGATTTCAACCGTTTCAATATTTTTAACCGCCGCAAGAAAAAGAAGAATTAGAACCAGTGCTTTTTCCTCGAAATAAAAATACCTAAACTTGCCATCACAATTGACAATGCTAAAATCATAGGCATCGCCCAACCAGCTGTTTCCATAAAATTCGGCACGTTCATTCCGAAAAAACTTGCAATCAAGGTCGGAATCATCAGAATAATCGAAACTGATGTCATTTGTTTCATCACCACGTTCAAATTGTTGGAAATAACGGAGGCAAAAGTATCCATCATGCCGGACTGAATGTTAGAATAAATCTGCGCCATTTCAATAGCCTGTTTGGTTTCAATCATGGCGTCCTCGATTAAATCCTCGTTTCTTTCGTTAAAAATAGTACGTTTGGAATTTTTGAACTTCGCCAAAACCAATTCGTTAGATTTCAAAGACGTAATAAAGAACACAAGACATTTTTCCAACTTTAATAATCTTGTTAATTCTTCGTTTCTAATTGATTTTTCAATTTCTTTTTCGATTAACGAGGTATGCTGATAAATCTGCCGCAAATAATACATGAAAGAATTTGCACTGCGGATAAAAAGTTGCAAAATAAAATTAATAACATCGTAAACCGGCTGAACGTCAGAGCGGTAAACGGAAGGCTGAGTTACCGGTAAAACATTGTTTGGTGTGGTACAAATCGTTACGGTATAATCCTCACACATAAAAATTCCCAAAGGGAAAGTATTATAACTCATACCGTTTTCCAAGGATTCCACCGGAATACGCAAAATTATCATACTCCAATCATCATCCACTTCGTAACGGGAGCGCTCATCATTATCGAGTATATCTTGAATAACCTCTTGTGGTACGTTGTATTCTTCCTGAAGGATTGCAACTTCCTCACTGTCAGGTTGCACACAATGAACCCAACAACCGCTTTCGAGTTCTGAGAGTTTCTCATCACCCAAAAAACTCTTGTAGATTTGTATCATTTAATAACCTCCTAATTTTTTGACACACAAAAAACAGGAGATTTTTCTTTCAAAAAAAATAATACTCCTACTTCTTGTGTATCAGATTTTTACCTATATGACTAGGGACACCGTCCATAAAAAATTAAAATTAATTGTTAATGATGCAAAAATAAAAAAAATAATAGAGATTTTAAAACATGAAATATGTTTTTTTTTGTAAAGTTTGTGTTAATAAGATAAAAAAAGGCGGCTCTAAAGGGTAAGCCGCCACCAAAAAAAAATAAAAATCTATGGTAAAAATATTAATCACCTAACGTTGCAACCATAACGGCCTTTATCGTATGAAGGCGGTTTTCTGCTTCATCAAAAACTATTGAAGCCTCACTCTCGAAAACCTCATCGGTTACTTCCATGCAGTCCAAACCGAATTTTTCATAAATTTCTTTTCCCGTCGTGGTTTTAATATCGTGAAATGCCGGCAAGCAATGCATAAATTTTACGTTTTTATTGCCGGTTTTTTCCATCATTTTTTTGTCAATTCTATAACCGCTCAAAAGTTCGATTCTCTCTTTCCAAACATCGTGCTTCTCTCCCATCGAAACCCAAACGTCGGTATAAAGAAAATCACAATCTTTAACGCCTTCGTCTACATTTTCGGTAATAAGAAGTTTTGCACCCGTCTGAGAAGCTATTTTTTGACATTTCGTCACCAAATCCTCATTCGGAAACAACGCTTTAGGACCTACAAGTCTTAAATCCATACCGAGTTTTGATGCAATTATCATCAAAGAATTACTCGTGTTAGAATGAATATCACCGACAAAAGCAAGTTTTACATCCTTAACATCTTTCTTTGAATGTTCTCTTATTGTCAGCAAATCTGCTAACGCCTGAGTCGGATGAAATTCGTTTGTAAGACCGTTCCAAACAGGTTTCTTTGAATATTCTGATAAGAGTTCAACCGTTTTTTGTTGAAAACCTCTGTACTCGATTCCGTCAAACATCCGCGCAAAAACCCTCGCCGAATCCTCAACCGATTCCTTATGTCCTAATTGACTGCCCGATGGCGTAATATAAACGGTGTGTGCGCCTTGATCCATGGCGGCAACTTCAAAAGCACATCGGGTACGGGTTGAAGTTTTTTCAAAAATTAAAGCAATGTTTTTGCCTATCAAATGTTTTACTTCTCTACCCTCTGCCTTTTGTTTTTTTAAGTCTGCCGACAAGTCCAATAAATAGTTAATTTCCTCTTTCGTGAAATCCAACAAAGTGAGCAGACTTCTGTTTTTCAAATTTACCGTCATTATATACTATTTTAGTTAGTACTGCAAAGATACCTCTAATTTAGGTCTCTGCAAATTCATTACAATCATTTTAAGTGAAACACTTACATAGGATTAAGAGCGTGATCGCCGAGTTCAAAACCCCATAGCGTAATATCGTCCCTTTGCTCTTCAAGACCCTGCCAATTATGTATAATACTGTCTACAAACATTTTCTGGTCCTGAATTTTCTCGGTGGAAGTCGTTGAAATCATCATTTTCATACGGTTTGTACCAAAACGTTTTCTTATAATATTATTTTGGTCTTTAACACCATCCGAGGTAAGATAAACACGGTCGCCAACATTAAGACTAACATCCTGATCGTCAAAAAAGAAAACGTCAGCAAAGGTCTGTCCACCAATTCCCCTTCGGTTAGCCTCAATAACCTCAACCTCAGGTTCGTTTTTCCTTTTAAGATATATTGGCTGTTTAGCACCAGCGTATTGAAGTTCCCATTGATTTTGTTCACCACCGACGAATTTAAAACGACAAATGGCAATATCCATACCATCGCTGTTCTCGGTAACGTCCTGTTTTAAATCCGCCTGAATCCTCTCATGCATTGCCTCCAAAATCACTGAAGGTCTGAAAATCTTTGACTCATTAACGATTTCGGACAACATTCTGATACCAATCATACTCATAAAAGCACCCGGAACACCGTGTCCCGTACAATCGCCCAAAACCACAAAAACATAATCATCAACAACAGAAAGCCAATAAAAATCACCGGAGACAATATCCTTTGGTCTGTAAATCAAGAAGTTGTCGAAGAAATTATTTTGCAACTGTTCCAAATCCGGAAGCATCGCCTCCTGAATTGTTTGTGCATACCTGATACTATCGGTGATATAATTTGTTTTTGTAACGATTTGTTTGTTTCTCAGCTGAAGTTCGGAAAATGCGTTTTGAAGTTCTTTTGCCTGTTCTTCGAGTTGTTTTCTTTGTGATGAAAGCAAATCGTTCTGCTCCTTGATACCGGCTTGCTGAACCTCCATTTGAGCCGTTATCAAAGAAAGCATTTCATTTTGCATTTGAAGTTCTCTTTGCTGATTGTCAATTTTCACAGACGCCTCTTTCAAATTGGAAATATCCGAAATCGTAATGCAAATCATACCGTTTAACTTACGGTTTTCCATTTTAGAAAGCGAAACATGAAGCCATAAATTCCTATCAGAAAGTTTTGTTTCTATCTCGTAAGACGCTTCTTTTCCGTCCGCTAAACATTGCGAAATCTTCTCCTTTGAAATATCAGTTCCGATTAATTGCTTGACACTATCATCTGCTTTAATTCCTTTGAAAAACGAGATTTGATTAAGATTTGTCCAAAAAACGCTTCTATCGGAATTTAATATGATAATAGGCACATTAGCAGCAGTCGCCATTTCCATAAAAACCGCACTTGAACGTACTTTATTGAAATATACGACAACCATATACCAAAAAGCCACAAACACCAATAGCAAAAATATGTCAATAACCAAAAACTTCGGATTACGGTACTTACTTACAAAAAAATCCATAAAATCAGGAGCCTTAACATACTCCCAAATCTGGTATTCCCTAAAAAGCAGTATCGCCAAAGGCATAATAAAACCCGCTGCCACAATTATAGGCAACAGATAATTTGACTTTTTTTCGTTCGTTGAAAGTTGCATATTGTGTAAAAAAAATTTAGCCTAAAAATAATAGTTTTATTTCTAACTTGCAAATTTTTTACCGTTTTTTTGCTTTTCAGAATTTATTTTTTCCAAGGCTGCAAAATTGTTGAATTAGGCGAGCCCGTATATTTTTTAGTCGGAGTGTTAAGCAATATCGGGTAACGACTTTTGGTCATAATAAAACTTGCCACAGAATCAGCCCACATAAAAGCGGATTCCGGCTTTGGATGCGCCCCGTCAGCATAACGCTTGTAGGTTAAATTCTTTGAAGGATAATATCTGCGACAGCCAACATTATCAAGAATCATTTCATTGATTCCCGTATCTTCCCTCCAGTTAGGAGGTCCGACCCAAACGAAAGGAATATCGCCGATTTGCTCCAAAATATGTTTGACGTATGGTGTGCGTTTTGCTATTATATCTTTGACAAACAACTCATTAGCACCCAAAATAAGAATAATGTAAGTCGGTTTTTCTTTTTTGATAAAATACGCCAAAGTGTCAGTGGTACCGTACCATTCGGTTTGCGAACTATACCAAATCACGGAGGCCATTTCATGATTGTTCTCTTTACAATAATCCCTCAAACGCCAACGAAATTGTTCCAACATGGAATCCCCGATAAGCAGAATTTTTTGCGATGAAGAATCCACGCCCGTCCTCGGAGTGTATTCCGATTCGTAAACACCTTGTATCATAATAGGTACGGTATCCTCAACAATAAACTCTTTGATTTTTGATTTTTTCAGTTCTACATCTCCTAATTCAATTTTAGGTTTCATAAAAGAATAAACTGACAGCAAAACCGTAACCGCCGTCAAAATTATTATAATCCTTATTCCAGATTTCATTTTTTTCTTTATTTATTTACGTTTGAAAACAGCCATTCAAAATTTTTATTATCAGAATAAACCTTATTCCATATAAAATGTCCTTGTCCCGGAAATTCCGTATATTCTATTTTTTTTCCGCCACATTTTTTAATTGCAGCAGTAATATTCCGCGATCTTATAACTTTAACGGCCTTATCTCTGTCGCCGTGAAAAGTCCTAATCGGAATTTCAGTAAGCCTTGAAGCCATATTCTCGTCTGCACCTCCGCAAATTGGCATAGCAGCGGCAAATTTTGTCGGAAACCTTGAAATCAAATCCCAAGTTCCAAACCCGCCCATTGACATTCCCGTTACGTAAAGTCTTGATTTATCGGCTTTTTCCGTTGATGCAATACTATCCAAAAGCTCGTTTGCAGCGTGCAAATATTTTGAAATTTTCTCAGGCATTTTGTGTGAAGGCAAGGTCCAATCAGTCTCGCACCAACGATAATTTTCACCACATTGCGGAATTATAATATAACAAGGGAAATTCTCCAAAAATTCATCTTTTGAAAAAATCTTGTCAATCCATGTTAATTGTTTTTCGTTGTCAGAGCCTCTCTCGCCCGCCCCGTGCAAAAACAAAACCACGGGAAATTTTTTCCCCGGAATTTGCTCATATTGCGGTCTTAACAATCTATAAGGCAGAACAGTACCGAAAGAATCCGTAAAGTAAGATTTCTCAAAAATTTCTCTTAAATCCTCCTGCTGTGCATTAGAGGAAAGTGAAATTATCAAAACCATAAAAATCAATAAAATCTTTTTCATACACTTTATATAATATAGTGATTTTTTTATCTTTTTTTAAGATGCAAATTTAATACAAAATTTCAACATTGATGCCTTTAGCGCGTTTTTTTTATTATGGTATGTTTTTTGAATTGTAGAATTTTGTATGGAATACTTAAACAAAATATTGGCGTTTCTTATATTTTTCTTATACGGAGAATTCACTTTTGCACAACCAAAATTGCTGAGTCAAAAGGAATTGTCCGCAAAAAAAATATATACAAGTCTTAGCGAGGCATTAATGGAGCCTGAGGAAGTTTATATTCTGTGCTTGAGTTATTACGAACTGAAAACAGTACCGAAAGAAATCCTAAGGCTTAAAAATCTTCAACTTCTCTCTCTTGACGGCAATTATATCGAATATTTGCCCGATGGTTTTGAAAGGTTGAAATATTTACAGCACATTGACCTTAGCGACAATCCGCTTCTGCAAACAAAACAAGTCATAAAAAAACTTGCACTTTTGCCGTATTTAAAAAGCCTTGCGCTCTCAGGTTGCAGAATCAACAAACTGCCCCCTGAAATAGGTCTTTTGAAAACACTTCAGGTTTTGGACATTGACAACAATTACATTCCTGAAATTCCTATTGCCATAAAAAGCTTAAGACAATTGAAAACATTGAACTTATCGCTCAACAGACTTCAAATCATTCCGCCCGAAATCGGAAATTTAAGAAGCCTAAAAAATCTTAATCTTTCGGAAAACAGAATTCAAAGACTGCCGAAAGAAATCGGAAATTTATTGTATTTAGAGGAATTGAATTTGTCGGACAACAAACTCGAAATCTTGCCTTTTTATCTTATTAAACTAAAGAGGCTCAAGAAGTTAGATTTGAAACGGAATCACATTCCTAAGTTTGAACAAAGTCATGTCAAAAATATTTTTCCAAATACAAAAATACGTTTTTGAAAAAGTTTAAAAAAAAGTATAAAAAAATTTGTATGCTTAAATAAATTTTATTTATATTTGAAATGGAGTTTTCCCCAAGAAATCAGATTTTTTGTAAGGAAATAAAACATTGTAATACAGCAAGTTGAAAAAAAATTAACATTTTTATTTACAAAAAAAACCGTATTTTTTGTAAAATGGTTTGATTATTGATTAACATTTTTAGAGTGAAAACTTGACAAACGATAATTATGGAAAGCGCAGAAAATAAAAAACATCGGACTACCGACAACATAGCCATTAGTTATACGGGCATTTTCGATACCGAAATTTTGTCCGTGTTAGCTAAGGAAATCGAAGATACGCTTTCTTCAGACGATAAAATCAATAAGAAAGTATTCAAGATTTTCATTGAGTTGGCGCAGAATATTTCGA
>JAEEGL015197761.1_pt1 | contig 19370 bp, 28 predicted proteins | sample 9134231 | NCBI WGS metagenome assembly JAEEGL01 (sample SAMN16246548, study PRJNA631951) | gut metagenome | biome: gut microbiome; feature: rumen; material: fiber-attached | host: Bos | place: Iran: Karaj | collected 2018-10
ACAGAAGGGCTTAAACTATCAAGGGAAAAACGTGTTGCTGATTTAATCTTCAATACAAATACCTATAACGGCAATGTTACAACATTAACAACATCTGATTCATTCGCTAATGCGAATAGTTCATTCTTAGATGTCTATGATGATGTTCTTAAAAAGATGGATATGCCACCAAACTATGCTGTTATATCTAATGTAAACGCATTAAAACTAAAAAGACATCCTGAGTTTTTAGCAATGTATAAAGGTGATAATGCTAATAACAAAGGCATGGTTCCTCTTGATTTTATTGCTGAGCAATTAGGCTTAAAGAAAATCATAGTCGGCACATCAAGAGCAAATTCCGTTAAAGCGGGGAAAAATCCTGTTATATCAAATTTATGGGGTGATGATATGGCATTCTTCTATCAAAATCCTTTGGCTAAACCACAATACGGTTTGACTTTTGGTTTAACAGCACAAAAAGGTACAACAGAAGTCCATTCATACTTTGATGAAGATAAAGGCTCTTACGGATTGAACGTAATCAGACCTGTTGAAACAATGGCTGAATTAATCCTTTGTGCCGGCTGTGGTTATTTGGTTAAAAATGCGTTTGTAAAATAACGAGGCTAGGAATGTATTGCACATTAGATGACATAAGAAATGTTATTGCAGAAAAAGATTTGGTAAATCTTACTAATGATTTTCACAGGCTACCTCCACCCAAGTCAAGGGATGCTGAAGTGAGCGGTTTAACACCGCTTACTTCCAGTATTCCTGCTAATAAGGTGAATGAAGATTTATTTGAATCGGTTAGTGCAGATGCAGACAGTCTTATTAACGGTTATTTAAGAGCGAGGTACAAATTGCCTTTGTCCAACACTCCTAAATTTATCAAAACAATAGCAACCGATATATGTGCATACAGGCTGTATTCAAGACGACCTCAAGAGATACCTAAGCATATTGTTAATAACTTTGAGTTAGCAATTAAGCAGCTTGAAGATGTGAAAAAAGGTAATTTGCTATTAGAAACAACATCGGAAGATGAAGAATCAGGAGTATCTAAACCAAAATCCGGATTTAGATGTTCTAAAACAAAAAAAGATAAAATTTTTACAGACAAGTTGATGAAAAACTATAGGACATTATAGATGATTGAGCTTATTGAAAATGAAATTATAGAAAAACTCAGAACCTCTGAAATGTTTGAGGGAATGGATATTGATTCTTTTCCGGCTCACTTTGAAGATTATAGTTTTTTGTCGGCTTTAGGTTGTTTATTAGTTCAATATAACGGACAAAGTTTTACGGATCCGGAAACCTTAGCCAAAGTATCTCAAACCGATACTTATACTTATATAATCTATGTCGGTTTAAGGTCGTTATCGTTCTTGAGAGAGGGTTTTCCTGTTATTGAAGAAGTAAAAGATATTTTAACCGGATTTGTCATAAACGGCGGTAAATTATATCCGACAAGTATTGATTATGTTGGCAAACCTAATCCGACAGACAATTTTTGGAAGATAACTTTTAAATTAAAACTTCCAAACGCAAGCAGATATGAAAGAAATAACGTATATGAAATGTATAACAATCCACTTACTGAAAAATGGATTAGAGAAGTAATATAAGGAGATGAAAATGGCATTTATAAACGGTGTCCGTACAACAAGGACAATTTCAACAAAATCAAGTACCGATGGGGTTGATTATTCGGTTATCGGCTTAATAGGTACAGCACCAATTCAAACAGTTGATGAAGAAAACAGGACAATAAACAAGCCTGTTTTAGTAACAAATAAAAAAGAAGGTGTCAAATATTTCGGCAATTCTGTTGCCGGAGAAAACTATACAATTCCTGATGCTTTAGAGGCTATCTATAATCAGGTTGACAGTGCAAAGGTTATTGTAATCAACGTGTTTAACCCTGAAACACACACGGCAACAATCACAACTGAAGATGAAAACGAAGAAGAAATTACAACAACAGCTCCGTCACCATCTGCAGTAACGGCAAACGATATTAAGGGCGAACAAAAATCTGACGGAACAAGAACGGGACTTGAAGCATTCAGAAATTCTCAGGCAGAGTGTAAATGTAAGCCAAAAATCCTAATTGCACCTTATTATTCTTCTCAAAAAGCAATAGGAAATGCACTTTCAACTCTTGCAAAGAAATTCAGAGCAAGAGTTTACACAGATCCTGAAAAAGGTTTATCAAGGGCTGCAGCACTTCAAGAAAGAGGAGAAAACGGAACATCTTCAGCATCAATTTTTGAAACAAAGGTTGAACATTTATATCCCAATGTTAAAGTGTATAACACCAAAACTGAAGAATACGAGATTAAACCGATTTCATCTTATGCAGCAGGGGTAAGAGTTTTAACCAATACTCAATACGGACTTCATTATTCAATCGGTAATCAAAAAATCAACGGAATAGACGGACTTGAAACTCCGATTGATTTTGATTTACAAGATGAAAATTCTGACAGTAACCTTTTAAACGGACAAGGTTATACAACTGTGATTTATGACGGCGGTTACAGATTTTGGGGTAACAGAAATTCATCTTTCCCTGATAACGAAAATATTAACTCGTTCTCTTGTGTAGAAGATGTTGCAGATTATATTGATGAATCTATAGCAGTTGCATCAAGACAATTTATGTCCGGACCGATAAATACTGCTTTAATTGATGATATTGTTAATTTTGGTACAAATCTCTTAGCACAATTAAAGTTAAAAGGTTGGATTATTAACGGAGAAGTGTGGTATGACGACAAGAAAAATACTTATGATTCTTTGGCAAAAGGCAAAATAACTATTTCAAGACGTTTCTTACCGCCTGCACCGTTAGAAGATTTAGAATACGAATCAGATATTGATATTACTTTGTATGAAGGTATAGGAGAAGAAAATGAGTAAAAATAAACGAGTATTTACGGATTCCTGCCTGTATATTGGCACAAATAACGATTTGTTCGGCAGAGCAACTTCAATTACTCCGCCATCAATCAAAAATAAAAAAGTTGAATTGAGCGATTTAGGCTCAATTGGTGAAATCAAACTTTCAAACGGAAAGATTGAAGCGATAGAAACAACCATAACCCTAAACAGTTTCTATCCTGATGTGTTTGCAAAAATCTCAAATCCGTTTAGAGCAGTTGAACTAAAGGCTTACGAAAACTTTGCAGAATACGAAAATGAAGATTTAGCGGGCAATTATGGTGCAAAACTCTTTATGCGAGGAACATCTCAAGAGTTCGGTTTGTTGGGCGAAATGTCTGAACACGATAATATGAGCTATGAAATGAAGTTTGATTTAACTATGGCAAGGCTTATATATGACGGCAAAGAACTTTATTACATTGATATTCCTAACAATATTTTTATTGTTAACGGTGTTGATATAAGAGAGGATATTCTCAAAAATTTAGGGCTTAGATAGCGGATTTTCGGTAGAATAGTAGGTCAGGCACTGCCTGACAATATGGAGAAGTTAAATAATGGCAAATACAAAAAAGACTGTAAATAAAAAAGAATCCGTTGAGTTTAATCTATCTGACGGAACAAAAGTAGTAATCAAAAAAGGTAAGGGTAAAGATGTCTTAAAAGCGAGAAAATCTGCACCTGATACTGAATGTGTTACGGCTTATCTTGTTTCAATTTTAGGGACATTTGACGGAAAGAAAATGCCGGCGGAAGAAATTCTTGATCTTGATATGGACGATTATGCACTAATAGAAGAAAACTTTGCGGAGCTGTTTCCTGAAAAAAAATAATTGATGCTATGGATGTCATAGCCATAGCACACATAACAGGATGGAGTAAAAAAGAAATCCTTGATATGGATAACGAAGAAATCTTTTTTTGGAGAGAAAAAGCAGACAGCTTTTACAACGAAATAAACAAGGTAGAAGAAAATAATACGTAATGCATAATTGGAGAAAAAAATAATTGGCTAAGGATAGAAAATTAAGTTTAATACTTGGAGCAAAGGACCGGCTAAGTAATGTCTTAGTCGGTTGTGCCAATAAGTCTGATGCTGCATTTAAAAAACTGCAAAATCGCATAAAAGGTGTTGCAACCGGATTTGATAAAGTTGGCAAAAGTTCAATGAAAGCAGGAACGATGCTTATAGGAACTGTTGCTGCAGGTATCGGGGTTGTAACAAAAGGTGCAACAATGGCAGCTTCTGCCGGTGATAAAATTGATAAACTCTCTCAAAAAATCGGAATGAGTCGAAAATCTTATCAAGAGTGGGATTATATTATGAGCCAAAACGGCGGTAATGTTGATGGTCTTACAATGGGATACAAAACTCTTGAAACACAGATTGAGGCTGTCATAAAAGGTTCAAAATCTCAAACGGCATTATTTAGAAATTTAGGAATATCCGTAAGAGGTGCTAACGGTCAAATACGCAGTCAAGAGGCTATTTTTAATTCTGCCGTTAAAGCTATTCAAAGAATACAAAATCCTACAAAGAAAGCCATTTATGCTAATCAACTCTTTGGACGTTCGGCTATTGATTTAAGACCTTTATTAAATCAAACGTCTGAAAGTGTTGATAAATTAAGAAAAAAGGCACACGACTTAGGCTTTGTCATGAATGATGATGATGTGGATGCAGCAGTAAAACTAACAGACACAATGGACACACTAAAAAGAGTAAGTGGTGGGATGTTCAGACAAATTGGAGTACAGCTTATTCCGGTTGTTCAAAGATTTTCCGATAAAATTATTGAAAACGCACCAAGAATTAAATCAGAAGTATTACCTGTTATATCAAAATTAGTAAACGGTTTATCTTGGGCGGTTGAACACCTGAGCGGAACAGGGCTTGTAATCGGTGGAACAATGGTAGCTTTTGGCGGTTTAAGTGTCGCTATAGGTAAAACTTTAGATTCTTTTGTTTCTATCGGCACAGGAATAAGAAATTTTCATAAGTTTATGGAAGTTCACAGGTTTACGGCTGAGGTTAAGGCGATAAGAATGATTTCAGGAGTATTTACACAACTTGGAACGGCAATTATGGCAACGCCTGTAGGTTGGTTAGCTGCAGGGGTAGCTGCAATTGTTGTTGGTGCTGTTTTAATCAGAAAATATTGGACACCTATTACACAGCTATTTAAAGGTATTTGGGAAGGTATTAAAACATCATTAAAACCTGCATTTGATTCTGTTGGAGAAGCACTAAAACCTTTAAATCCTCTTTTTCAAACAGTCGGGAAATGGATTAGTAATGCTTGGAATTGGTTTACAAAGTTGATTGCACCTGTAAACACAACAGGAAAAGCCTCACACGATTTGGGTGTGAAAATTGGGGAAGTAATAGGAGGGTTTATAAAATTAGGAGCGAGATTTGTTTGGTTCTTAGCAAGAATTAACCCTATAACCGGTCCACTAATTGCTATATGGCAAAACTTCGATAAAATCAAAAATGCGATAACCGGTGCGGGAAATGCTCTTAAGAATTTCTTCTCAAAATTCGGAAACAGGAAGATTACAGCAAGTGTATCCGTTGATGATAAAGTCTCAGGTAAAGAAGTTAAAAAAGTAGTTGATGGTTCTCATGCAAACGGCTTGAGAGATGTTCCGTTTGACGGATATACAGCAGAATTGCACAAACACGAAAGAGTATTAACAGCACAAGAAAATAAACAGTATAACAGTTCTACAAATACTCCGATTTATGTAACTTTTAGCCCTGTTATAAATGCTGATAGCAATACTGACACATCATCTATTGCGAAAATCGTTGAGAGAGAATGTAACAAACTAATCGCTAAAATTCAAGAACAACAACGCAGAAGATTGGCAGATGCTTATGCTTGATTATATTGCTAATTCTACCGTATCACAAGCAAAGCAAAGATATAATGCCGCCGTTTCAAACTTCTTTGGTAAAAATGAATTTGGCGGTATCCAAAAGATAGGAAAAGAAAATGTCTATGATATTTTCTCTAAAGTTACAGAGTTTGAAAAGGTCATAGAACACAAGTATTCAGAACAAGCAGGGATAGTCGAAAAGGCAAGTCTGACGTATTCAGGAGAAGAATTAAAAAAATACTCGCTCCCTATAAAACTTCACGCATCATTTTGTGATCCGGACGATATCATAAAAAGATTGGAAGAAAAAGCTGAAATAAAAGAGGTGTTTCCGTTTTATCTTAACGGCAGATATGAGGGGCAATATGTTGTTAATAAAGTGCAGTCAAGGATTATTGACACAATTTACGGTGTGACCATTTATGCAGAAATAACGGTTGATTTGATAGAAGATGCACAGCCTGATGAAGAATACGAGCAACAAACAAAAACAACCGTTACTTTTGAAGAAAGCGATATAAAAGATAGTGCCAATTCAGTTAACACACCTGTTGAAATTATAAAAAATGAGGGCAAAAATATCTTTGATAAATTAACGGACAAAGTAATAAAAGAAGCGACAAGAACGGCTGACGGATATATCAATAGCAATTTGTGGGGTGCATTATGAAGTATATAGAAATCACAACTAAAACCCCTGTCAGATGGGACACATTGGCTCATCAATATCTCGGCAACTGTTTTAATACACTACCTTTAATACAGGCTAATCCGAGTGTTCCAATCGGAGCTTTTATACCTGCAGGGGTAAATATAAAAATACCTGTTGATATTGATACGACTACCGTTGATACAAGCGATTTACCGATATGGAAGCAGGAAAATGACGATTAAAAACATAAAACTTGAAGTAAAAATAAATAAACATAATGTAACTGAAGATGTTTCAAAATATCTGATGTCCTTGACATATACTGATTATGAAAAAGACCAATCTGACGAATTAAGTTTAGAATTAAAGGATAATGACAAGTTGTTCCAAAACGATTGGCGACCTCGTAAAGGTGACAAAATTTCCGCTAAAATAGGTTATAAATATTTACCCCTTTTAAATTGCGGAACCTTCACTATTGATGAGGTTGAGTATGGTAAGAGTTCTGACGGTGATGTGTTTGCGATTAAGGCTCTTGCTGCATCTATAAATCAAAAAGTAAGAGAGAAAAATAACAAATCATACAAAGATAAAACCTTAGTAGAAATCGCAAAACAAATAGGAACAAAGCACGGTTACAAGGTCGCAGGTGCATCAGGGTTTTTAAAAATTCCTTATGTCGCTCAAATGAATGAATCCGACCTTGCGTTTTTATCAAGAATAGCATCTGAATACGGATATATCTTTAAATTAACTAATAATATTATTACATTTACCCCTGTTGAAAATCTTGAAAATTCAAAAACTGTCAATACTTATACAATTAGTGATATTGAGGATATACGAATAAAAGATAGCGGTGTGGGAACGTATAATAAATGCTCCGACCAATATATTAACAACAAAGGGAAAACAGTTACTTATACCGCAAAAAGTGAAGCATTATCAACAAACAAAGAAACCTTAAAACTCTCCGGCAGATGTTCAAGCAAAGAAGAAGCAGTCAGAAAAGCAAAAGCCGGACTAAAACAATCAACAAAATCACTCTCCGGAAGTATTAATTTTAAGCAGGGACAGACAAAAGCTATTGCAGGGGTAAATATAGAATTGGATTTGGGGAATAGTTTTTCAGGTAAATATCATATAAAACAATCAACGCACACGGTAAATCGTGACGGCTATACAACATCAGTAGAAATAGAGGGTAAATAATGCACTTAAAATACGGACATATAACTAACGTAAATAAAGATGATCATGTTGTTGTTAAACTTGACGGAATGGATAATATGACAACGGATTATATCCCTTTTGTTGTTCCCAATCCATGTATAAAAGTAAACCCTGTAACATTAAACGCTCTTGTTGCTGTCTTAATAGACGATACAGGGCAAGAAGGTGTTTGTTTAGGTTATGTCAATTCTCAAACAACCTCAAAAGGAGAATTAAATATCGATGGGGATTTGAAAGTATCAAAAAATGTTTCTGATTTAAAAGGCTCAATGCAAAGTATGAGAACAACTTATGATTCACATACCCATCAAAATGATGGTAAAGGTGAACCTAATAGCAAAATGTCACAAGGAAAATGAAAATATGGAAAAAGTCATTGTAAATATTAATAAAATGAAGGGCTTAGAATGGTCGCACAAACTCGGTACAATAGGAGATATAGTGCAAGAGATAGAGGATATAAAACAATGCTATACCATTATAGTTTCTACCCAAAAAGGCAGTATTGTACATAATCCTAATCTCGGTTGGAACATAATGCAATATATGTCAAAACCTATAAACACTGTTATCTCAGAAATGATAAGAGAATTAACAAACGAATTGAATTACCAAGAACCAAGAGCGGGGGTAAATAGTATAGATATTCTGACAGATGAAAGTGTAAAAGGTAAATTGAAAATTAAAATATATTTTGATTACAAGGGTAAACAAGAAAACACAGAGGTTGATATAAATTGGTAAAATTTGAAAAAATTTTTGAAGCAATAACTATAGATACAGAAAAAGACGAACAAGAACTTGTATCTTATTATGAAGGTTTATCGGGTAAAACGGTTTACCCCGCTCAGCCTGAAAAAATTATGTTATCTGTTATTGCTTATGCAAAATCTCTTGTTTTGATGAAGTTAAATGAATGTGTAAAAAATCTTCTTCTGCCTTATGCAAAAGGAATTTGGCTTGATATTTTAGGGTTTCTGGTTGGTTGTGAGAGATTATCGGCAACTCAATCCATGAGTACGTTACAAGTTAATTTGTATGAAGCATTTTCATTCGATAAAACTATTCCTTCAGGAACTGAGATTGAAACAAGAGATGGAGAGGCTGTGTTTGTAACAACAGAGGATTTAGTTATCCCTGCAGGAAGTACAACAGGAACAGTGTCAATAGAATCAGTGCAAGCAGGAAGCGTTTTAAATTACGGTATCGGAGAAATAACAAATTTGTTGCAAAATTACACATTTGTTGAAAGTGTAACCAATATAACCGCTTGCACCGGAGGAAGTGATGAAGAAGATGATGATGATTACAGAGAGCGAATTGCATCCGCACCGGAGCAATTTTCTGTTGCAGGTCCGGAGGAAGCATATAAATATCATATAAAATCTGCTCATAAAAGCATTATAGACTGTGCTTGTGTTCTTCCTAATGATGATGTAAAACTCATTTATGACGGCTCAACATACACAGAAAATAACGGTACAATCTCAATATCCGGAGTTTTGTCAGCAACAGTTGATTATAATACATCATCCGTTGATGTTTCTTGTATAAATCCTGTGTCATTTAAGGTGGTTTTCCCAAAGCAAGCGGAATTAAATTGGTATATCCTAACGGAAGATGGTGAAGCCTCTCAAGATATTTTAGATTTGGTTGAATCAAAAGTTAGTGCAGATAATGTCAGACCTTTGACTGATTATGTCAGATATTTTTCTGCAATAAAACAGGAATTTTCATTTAATCCTATTGTCTATATTGAAAACGATACCGATTTTGAAACAGTTAAAACAGGGGTTCAAACGGTATTAAATACTTATTTTAATGACTTAAAAGGTAAATTAAATACAACTGTTTTACCATCAACTCTGATAACTTTAATTAAAAATGTAGCAGGAGTTTATGATGTTGATTTGAACGGTTTTACAACAATAGCAGGCGATAAAACAAAGTTTTTGGTCGGTTCTATTGGTGAAAATACAAGTTTTGTGAGGGTAAGTTGATGATATCATTATTTCCTAAGATTTTAAGAGATAAATCAACGCTTATCATTGAGAAGTGTATCGCTAAAGCGTTTGATATTGATATCAATTCATTTCTTGTTTATCTGATAGACAATGTAGATATCAGGATTTTAAAATATTTGGCATATCAATTTCATATTTTAGGTGATGAGGGCTGGAACCTTTGCACAACAGAAAAAGAGCAAAGAGAACTGTTGAAAATTGCAATACAATTACATCGAATAAAGGGAACTCCACAGGCAGTAGAGAGATGTATTGAAATATTTAATTTTAATGGTACTGCTTCCGAATGGTTTGAATATTCAGGACGTCCGCACAGATTTAAAGTTGATGTTATTTTAGATGCGGATACTGCAAGTGAAGAAGTACAAAATATGCTAATTCGATATATCAACCTATACAAGAACAAAAGAGCTGTTTTAGAAGTGTTCAATATGCAATTATATCCTCGTGGAAACCAATATGTATTCCCAAGAGTTGTTGTTGAAGAAGAAATTTTAATTAAAGGAATAAGGGCATGAGTTTAGATTATTACACAATTTTGACTAATAAAGGGATAGAATATGAAGCTGATTGTATTTCAACTTCATCAGAATTTCATATTACACATATTGCTGTAGGTGACGGTAATGGAATCGATATAACCCCAAATGCCTCACAATCAGCACTCGTTCATGAGATAAGAAGGTATGCTGTTCAAGGAGAAGAACTTGATATAGAAAACGGTTTATATTATGCAAAAATTGAAATACCCGCAACAGACGGCGGTTTTACCATAAGAGAATTGGGAGGTTATAACTCTGACGGTGACTTGGTTATGGTTGCAAACTTTCCTGCTACGGTCAAAAGAACCCAAACAAGCGGTGAATATAAAAGAATGTTTATCAGAATGGATTTATCTATAGTTAATTCTGAAACATTTCCGTCAATCATTAATCCAAATTTGGCTTATTATAACAGTGAATATATTGATAATTTAGATAGAGGGAATGTTAAAATAACCGGAGATCAATCAATCAATGGAGTAAAAACCTTTGAAGAAAAAATTGTTGGGAATATTGATACTGCCGACAAATTAAAAACACTAAGAACAATTTCACTTACAGGTGCCGTAACCGGAAGCGGAGGTTTTGACGGTAGTTCTAACTTGAATATATCAACCACTGGGAAATCAAAAACTTTACAATTAACTGGTGCGGTTACAGGTTCAGCAACAATAAACACAGGAAATACTTCTACAGTAAGCGTAGCTACATCCATTGCAATATCTGATTTATTTGCATTAATAAATGCAGATTTTACCCGGGGTGAGGCTAAAGCTATAAATACCTTGCATACCGCAGAAACTGATGGATTTGTCCGTTGGGTTTGCAATGAAAATGATAGTACAAAAAATTTATATATTAACGATATTGTTGTAGCCAGAGTGAGAGCAGCAGCAGGCGATGATGCTTGTGGTACGGCTGCATTTTTGCCGGTTGCAAAGGGAAGTACATATAAGTGTGATAAAAAAGGAACAAGTACGCCCACACTTCATTTTTATCCGCTTAAAGGAGTTTAGTTATGGAAAAATACACAAAAGTTATAAATAAAAAAACAGGACTTTGCAATGTCGCAACCGGAACAGATGCAGAATATTATGAAAGTATTGGAATGACATTACAGGATGTAGAGCAGTCAGAGATAGATGGCAATTGGTATTTATCGGCAAAGTGTCCTCATTATACAGATGAAGAAAAAATTAATATAGCAAAAGCTGATAAATATGCAGAGAATAATATAAAAGCAAAAGAAGCACGATATAACCAAGAGTTTACAATAACCGTTCAAGGTAAGGAATGTGTTTTTGATACATCAGAAGAAACTCAAAGGGATTTATTAACCGCTTATGATGTATGTGCAACCGGTGTAACCTATGATGGTTGGACAACAAATAATTGTGTTGAGTTAGATTTGTCATTAGAAGATATCGTTTTAATTTTTCAAGTTTTTAAAGAAAAATCAAACGTCTATGGTAAATGGAAGGAATACAAGCAGGCGATAGATAAAGCAACAACAATTAAAAAGGTTGAAGCAATAGATATAGATTACGAGGTATCCAATGGTAATGATATTTAGAACAGATGATACCGATGCACACGGAAAAAGGTTTATAAGAGCGATTGTAAATAATCCGAGAAAAAGGCAATTTTCAAAGATTTTGTTTTCTATCAATTATGGCGAAATCGTTATTCCGTTTACTCACGAAAATAATTTTGCTGAAGAAAGAATTGAGTTAGTAATAAATTTAAGCAGCAAAGAAACATCAAAATTAAGAAGTTATAATACTGGGCACGTTGTTACTTATGATATGAACGGCAAACAAAAAACTTGTAGAGAATATTTAGAGTTTGAAAGCACAGGAGATGTATTAAGAAAATGGCGGAAATAGAACAAGAATTCAACATAGAAGATGATGATAATTTTGATGTCATTTTTGAGATTAATACAAGCCCGACAAAAATATCGGAATTAGATGACGATGTCGGTTTTGCCACAGATTTGAATCTGACGAATTTGCAAAAACAAGTAGATAACTTTCAACAAGCGGAAGATACAGAAATGACTAATATTGTGGCAATTTTACAAAATTGTGCTGATAACTTGATAGATTTGACAGAGATAGAAATATAGAGGATAAGGAAAATGGCTTTTAATGATTACAATTTTGCAACGGCAGTAACAGCATTGTGGACAAGGTTACAAACAAATTTTACATGGATAACATCAAAGTTAACATCTTTAAGAACAGATGTTGATTCTAAAGCGAGTAATACCGCTTTTACAACACACATAGGAAATACAACAGTTCATATTACAGATACTGAACGCGATACTTGGAACAATAAGCAAAACGCACTATCAGCAGAAGATTTGGCAAGAATTTCAGCGGTCGATAATAAAGCAAATGCTTCTGAACTATTAAATTATTATACAAAAACTGAAACAAACAATTTATTGACTAATAAAATCAGAAAAGAAATGGTTAATACATTACCTGCTGTCGCTGATGCAGAAGAAAATGTTATTTATCTTGTTCCTAATGCAAACAGTACGGAAACAAACAACGTAAAAGATGAGTATATGCTAATAAACGGCAAGTTTGAACTGATGGGAACAACGCAGGTTGATTTGGGCGGATATTATACATCAACACAAGTAGATACCATTATTTCAGATATAGCTCAAGCCGGTTTGAACACAATTACACTCTTGGAGGACTAATAAATGCCAATCCCTACAAAATGGATACAATTGTTTAATAGATTACAATCAAATATTCAGTACCTTGTGGGTAAAATCAATGATATTGATTCGTCCGGCAATAATCTTGTCACGACTAATACAGCACAAAATATTTCTGCAAGAAAAACCTTTGTAGGCGAAAAAGCAATATATTTTAAACAAAGCACATCTACTAATAAACTTGGTTTTACCTTATATAACAGTAGCAATACAGAGGTCGGAGGTTTAGAATACAACCCGTCAAGTAATATATTGGCACTTAATGCCCCAAAGACAGGTAATACTCTGTTAGGCTTTAGGTATTGGAGTGGCAATAATATTATAGTGCCGAAACCATCGTCAAGTGGCGATTATTACTTGCCATTGTCGTTTAAAAACGGCTCAACAACTGTAACAACAAACAGTTCAGGTGTGGCAGATTTAAGTAATCTGTTTCCAACAATAGCAACATCTGTATCTTCAAGCAGTACAAATAATGAAACGGTTGGGGCAAAGTTGTTTTATGATACTTGTGGGGATATAGAAACTTTAATCAATGCTTTATAGGGGATAATAATGACAATACAAAGTGCAATAGAAAATGCTCAACAAAAGGTAGCAAACGCATATACGGCAGTCAGCAATAAAGGTGGAACTTTACCTTCAACACAAAACTTGGCTAATCTTCCAACTGCGATTAACAGTATTCAGACAGGTGGTGGCTCTTTTACTGGTCTAAATCGTGAGGTTGTTGATGGCAAATATTCTGTACCTACAACCAGTTTTACATTTAGTTTACCGAGTAATGCTATTGATTTAATGCCCTATGCGATGTATTATGCTTTCTATCATTGCACAGGCTTAACAAGTGTAGATTTAAGTAGTTTGACAATGTTAAGTAGTCAGCGAGCAATAGGCTCTGCCTTCCAAGGCTGCACAAACTTAACAAGTATAGATTTAAGCAGTCTAACTACTGTGAGTGCTCTATATGCGATGAGCGCCGCCTTCCAAGATTGCACAAACTTAACAAATGTAGATTTAATCAGTCTAACTACTTTGGGTGGTCAGCAAGCGATGCAGTATGCTTTCTCTGGTTGCACAGGCTTAACAAGTATAGATTTAAGCAGTTTAACCACTGTGAGTGGTAGTAGTGCTATGTCTTATACCTTCCGAGATTGTACAGGCTTAACAAGTGTAGATTTATCAAGTCTAACTACGGTGAGTAATTCATATGCAATGGAGTATTCCTTCCAAATGTGCACAGGCTTAACAAGTATAGATTTAAGCAGTTTAACCACTGTGAGTGGTAGTAGTGCTATGAATTATACCTTCCGAGATTGCACAGGATTAACAAGTGCAGATTTATCAGGTCTAACTACGGTGAGTGGTAATAGTGCTATGGGCAATGTGTTCTCTAGTTGCACAAACTTAACAAGTGTGCTATTTACTAATCTCACAACAATCGGTGCTAATAATTCTGCTACTAATTACGGTCAACTTTCAAGTTGTTTTAAAAACTGTACTAACCTAACTTCTATAACATTCCCTAACCTTGAAAAAATATATTGTACTGGTGGAACAACAACATCCTACGGTACATTCGCAAATAATGACAAAGTACAGAAAATGTACTTCCCTAAACTTGATACAATCACTTATGGCAGTGGTGCAAGCACATCAAATCGGAACGCTTGTAAAAATGTATTCTACGGTTGCTCTTCTTTAACAGAATTACACTTTGGAGCGGCTAACCAGTCAGCAATAGAGGCAAGTCCTGGATATTCTACTGCTTGGGGCAGAGGAGCAGGTAACGTAACTATATACTTTGATTTATAAGGAGTTTTTTATGAAAGAAATATTATTAACAATGTTAGAGGCAGACGATGGAATGGTGCTAACAGATGGCACTAATTATTGTTCATCTGTTTTATTACGTAAAGGCGAAACAGCAGAAGGTTGGTCTGAAATAACACAAGAAGAATATAACGAGTTATTTCCGCAAGAGGAAGAAAGAGAGGATATAGATGTTTAATTTATTTACAAATTGGAAGAAAATCAATGTATTATGGGCGATTATTGAACCTTTAGTTTTAAAATTAGTAAAGAAGCAAGTGCCTAACAAAATACAAGCACTATATGAAAATGTAGTTAAAATGCTTACTCCGTGTATTAATTCACTTTTGAAACTAAAAGCAAAAATAAAAGATACGCCAAATTCAACAGATGATTATTGTTTCGGGGTAGGTATTTCTATTCTTAAACAGATTCATACTTGGTTAGGTGTACAAATTGAAACATTGGAGCAAAATAATGGTTAAATATATTATCGGACATTGGACAGCAGGCGGTTACAGCCCCAATGATTTAGACATAAAAAGTTATCAATTATTAGTTAATGCCGTAGGCAAAGTAACTTATGGATTAAAAGTTGGTGATACAGCATCTACTGGTGGTATGAACAGTATAACTTACAATATTTCTTGTTGTGGAGGAACAGATAAATGCCCGATTGTTCCAGTTCAAATGGAAGCCTTCTGTAAAATTGTTGCATCCGAACTTAAACGAAGGGGATTAAGTGTTGATAAATTCTATACTCACGCTGAAATTGGCGAAATGACAAGGAATTATCAGACTAAAATTAAAGGTGGCGATTTATTAAAAGCCGATGCAGGCGGAAAACTGATAACGGACTTGTTGCCGTGGAATAACTATTTACCGCAAAATATTGGCAAAATCGACTTAAGAAAATTGCCAAACAAGGACAAAATTCTAACCTCGTATAGTGCAAAAGCAAGCGGGGATTACTTGAGAGGAAAGATTAAGTGGTATATGCAGAATAGTTAGATATTGAGGTAATTTAGGGGATAAATCGACCATATCCCCTTTTTATTCTTATTAAATATGCATTAAATATAGGTTTAAGGAATATTAAAATGGTTGTAAATAAAGATTGGACAGGGAATAAAAATAGTGTTATGGCTTGTACCGGTGTAAAGAGCAAGTATTCGACTCGAGAAGAATATGATTATTACGCAACCGAGCCGAAGGCTGCACTTGAACTGTTAAGAGTTGAACCAAATCTGAATAATATATGGGAATGTGCATGCGGGGAAGGACATTTAGCAAAAGTTTTTGCGTCAGCAGGAAGATTGGCTTGTGCAACAGATATTGTAGATAGAGGTTATGTTTATCAAGGTGTCAATGGTCATAATTTTTTTGATACACGACTATCGTGGGGTGGAGATATCGTGACGAATCCGCCTTATAAATACGCAAAAGAATTTGTAGAAAAAGCTTTAAGTCTTGTTGCTGAGGGGTATAAGGTTTGTATGCTTTTAAGAATACAATTTCTTGAAAGTAAACAAAGACAAGAATTATTTAAGAAATATCCGCCTATTAGGATTTGGGTATTCTCAAACCGCATCAAATGTGCAAAAAACGGAGATTTTAGTAGTACTTCCAGTTCTGCACAATGTTATGCTTGGTTTGTGTGGGAAAAGGGTTTTGAAGGTTATCCGATAGTCAGATGGATAGATTAAACGCACATTGAAAATTGAATAAAATTATCACTTTTTTTTGAAGGAGTTTATGAAAATTTTGGAACTTTTTCTATGGGTTCCTTAGTTTTTTATTATATTTTTTTATTGAAAATTTCTCAAACTCCCCGAATCAATATTAATATATAAGATAAATTTTAAAAATTTCTCAAACTCCGTGACATTAATTCTCAAACCACCCGAGCGGTTACATTTGTCTTTTATAAATTTACCCCTATTTACCCCCCCCCTAAACAATAATTTACCAACCCAAAAATTAGTGTTATAATCAAACTATGACTAATCATGATGATTTTATTTCAACAGTTTCACACGAATTAAGAACTCCTCTGACAAGCATCAGAGGTTTCGCCCAGACAATGCTCGCATCATGGGATAAACTCGATGACAACTCCAAAAAAAAGTTTATCGAGATAATTGAGCAACAGTCTAACAGACTAATTCACCTTGTTGAAAACATTTTATCCGTTACAAAAATTCCTGACGAAAATCTGATACTGAAAAAAACAAAAGTGAACGAATCAATAAATATGGCAACAACCCTTGTTTCACAAAAATATCCTGACCACAAAATTATAAAATCTTTCAAAAAAGATACAGATATTTACGTTGATATAGAAAAATTCCAACAAATACTAATCAACGTAATAGAAAACGCATGTAAATATTCTGAACCAAAAACCGATGTAAAAATAATAACGTCAACAGATGACAAATATGTTTATATCAAAATTCAGGATGAAGGTATCGGAATAGACGAACAGTATGCAAAAAAAATATTTGAAAAATTCTCAAGAATAGACAGTCCTCTTACAAGAAAGACACAGGGAAGCGGACTCGGACTATTTATAACAAAATCTTTAACAGAAAAAATGAACGGGGAAATATCCTTTAAAAATCTTGAAAAAGGGGTAGAATTTGAACTAAAATTTCCTGTTTACAACATAGAGGAACACGCAAAATGCTCTGTCGGGCTTTAATTATTGACACAAGAAAAGAATTATCAACAAAATATAAAAAATCGCTCACCGATAAAGATATACAAGCAAAAATAGCGGGGAGCATCAAAGATGCGCTACTTGATATACAGATGCTGGAACCTGATTTGATTATAGTATCTGACAGTATTAAAGAACATCTTGCTGATTTTTGCGAAAAAATCAGAGTTCTGACCTACAACATCAGACCTGTAATCATTGCGTTATCAAAATCAGACAGTATTGACGATAAAATAAAAGTTCTTGAAGCAGGTGCAGACGATTATATAAGTGAACCCGTCAATTTTAAAGAGTTTCAGATAAGAATTAAGGCGCATTTAAGAAGAGAACTTGAAACTAACCTCGATAACAAAACATTACTGCCAAACGAAAAATATACTGTAAGAGCCTTAAAAAGAACATTAGCAGAAGAAAATGACTGGGCAACACTTTTAATAAGTATCGAAAATTTTACACAATATACAGATATTTATTCGGAATTTGCAGGGGATAAAGTTATCCAGACTATGCTTGCAATAATAAAATCAGCCCTGTCAGACACAGATTTCATAAGTCAATTAACCGCAACGGAGTTTTTAATCATTACAAAATCACACGTTGCAGAACGACTTGCATCATTTATAGTTACGGCTTTTGATTCCGTAGCACCAAAATTTTATTCTCATGAGGACACAAAACGTGGTTATATGCTGATAAAAAGTGATGATGAAGCAGGTCAGAGAATAGATTTTGTATCCGTTCTTATTAGTGTAATCTCAAGTGAATTTGATACCTACACAAACCCTGAACACCTTATTAATAAATTAAGAAGAATAAAACCGCTTGCAAAATTACCGTCAAAATCAAACTATATCGTTGACAGACCAAAGATTTCAGGCGAAACAGACAAACTTATAAAACACAACAAAAAAGTTGTAATTCTTGAAAAAGACGAGGCTATGGAACTTTTATTAAGAACCACTCTTGAACTGCAGGGCTATGACGTTCTTACAGAGGTTGAAGAGGAAACAATACCTGCACTGTTCATCATTGATACAGGTGATAACATGGATAAACTTTGTCTTTGCGAGAAAATTAAATCAAACTCTGTTTTTGGGAACTCAAAAATAATAGTTACCTCAAACGAGCATAACAAATCAGCCGTATTAGACACAGGTGCAGATTTGTATCTTCCAAAACCATACGAAATCTCTACCCTGATTAAATGGGTAGAACACTTTATGAGAGAAACAAATTACTAAAACACAGAAATTATAAAAACAGGGTTTTATATATTTACCTCTTATCCGATAAGTTCCTCTAATGTATCGGCAGTTTGTTGAGCCTTAACCATGTTAACCCCACGGTTTCTTCTCATATAATTTCTTAATGCTTCACGAATATATTCGCTTCTTGTACGTTGTTCAGAACTAGCAAGGCTATCAACCTTGTCTAAAAATTCAGGTGACATTGAAATTAAAACTCTTGCCATATACACTCCTTCTTATTATCAATAAGATACCATGTTTTAACCGTTTCTGCAAATATTTGTAGCATTTTTTAATAATACAAAAAACGATTACGATTCATATTGTTCAGAAAGTTCAAACGCTTTTTCTGAAACCTGCTTTGTTTCCTCGTCCATAATTCCACGTTTAAGTTGAGTGAAGAACGCCTTTTTGGAATTAAATTTCTTCTTTAAAAATTCATACGCAACCTTTGGATCACATTTTTGACCACAAGTAAACAAATCTACTGCTGCGTAACTTAATTCCGGCCATGTATGAATTGCGAGATGACTTTCTGCGATAATAACAACTCCGCTAACACCATAAGGGTTAAACATATG
>JAEEGL014137008.1_pt1 | contig 19369 bp, 21 predicted proteins | sample 9134231 | NCBI WGS metagenome assembly JAEEGL01 (sample SAMN16246548, study PRJNA631951) | gut metagenome | biome: gut microbiome; feature: rumen; material: fiber-attached | host: Bos | place: Iran: Karaj | collected 2018-10
AGATACAGTTGATATGGATGATAACTTTGATGTTACAAGAAAAGAACCAAAAGTATTACCATCTAGATTTCCTAATATATTAGTTAATGGATCTATGGGTATTGCTGTAGGTATGGCAACAAATATACCACCACATAATTTATCTGAAGTAATAGATGGATGTGTAGCATATATAGATAATCCTGAGATAACTACTGATGAGTTAATGCAATATATTAAAGGCCCTGACTTTCCAACAGGTGGAATTATTTTAGGAAATTCTGGTATTAAAAAGGCATATGAAACAGGTAGAGGATCAATTACAATTAGAAGTAAAGCAGAAATAGAGGAAACAAATGGTCATAATGCTATTATTATTACTGAGGTTCCATATGGTGTTAATACAATGGAATTAAAGAATAAAGTAGCTGAACTTGTTCATACAAAAGTAATAGATGGAATAACAGATTATCATACAGATTTAAAAGATGGTGTTAAAATTACTATTACATTAAGAAGAGACGCAAATCCACAAGTAGTATTAAATAATTTATTTAAACATACAGCATTCCAAGTAAATTATGGAATTATATTCTTAATGTTAGATGGTTTAACTCCAAGAACTTTAGGACTTAAATCAATTATTTCAAAATATATTGATCATCAAAAAGAAGTAATTATTAGAAGAACAAGATTCGATTTAGCAAAAGATGAAAAAAGAGTTCATATATTAAATGGATATAAAATAGCACAAGATAATATCGATGAAGTAGTTAAAATAATTAGAAATGCTTTAGATGATGAAGATGCTAAAAATAAATTAATGACTAGATTTGGTTTAGATGATATCCAAGCTGATGCCATATTAGAATTGAGATTAAGAAGATTAACTAGTCTTGAAAGAAATAAGATAGAAGAAGAATTACAAGCTTTACTAGCTGAAATTGAAGAATTAAAATCTATCCTAGCATCTGAACAAAAAGTACTTGAAATAATTAAAAAAGAAATGCTTGAAATAAAAAATAAATATGGAGATGAAAGAAAAACAACTATAGATATGACAGCAATCGAATATATTGAAGATGAAGCATTAATACCTCAAGAAGATGTAATTGTTACTTTAACTAATAAGAATTATATTAAACGTATTTCAAAAGATACATATAAAGCTCAACATAGAGGTGGAGTAGGTATTAAAGGTATAACAACTACAGATGAAGATTATGTAGAACAATTAATATCTCTTAATACACATGATCATTTATTATTCTTCTCTAATAAAGGAAAAGTATATAGATTAAAAGGATATAAGATTCCTGAATATTCTAGAGTTGGAAAAGGATTACCAATAGTTAATTTACTTCAATTAGAAAAAGATGAAAAAATAAATACTATGGTTAAAGTAAATGAAGAAAACACAAATAAATGTTTGTTATTTAGCACTAAAAATGGTTTAATTAAACGTACAGCATTAACTGAATTTGATAATATTAGACAATCAGGTAAGATTGCTATTAGTTTAAAAGAAGATGATGAATTAATATCTGTTAAAGTAGTAGATGATGATAGTCAAGTTCTAATGTGTTCTTCAAATGGTAGAATGGTAAGATTTAATGCAACAGAAGTTAGAGTCATGGGAAGAACTGCATCTGGAGTAAGAGGTATTAACCTTGTAAATGATATTTGTGTAGGTACTGAGGTTTCAGAACCAGGTAAACTATTATTAGTTGTTACTGAAAATGGATATGGTAAAAAGACTGAAGTTGATGAATATAGACAAACTAAGAGAGGAAGTAAAGGAGTTAAAACTTTAAATATTTCAGATAAAAATGGAAAGATAGTAAGTTTTAAATCAACAGATAACAATAATGATCTTATGATTATCACAACTCTTGGTACAATTATTAGATTAGATGTTGAATCAATTTCTCAAATGGGAAGAGTTACAAAAGGTGTTAAATTAATTAACTTAAAAGAAAATAATAAAGTAGCTTCTATATCATTGGTTGAAAAAGAAGAAGAAACAGATGAAGAAATTCAAGATGAAAAAGTAGAAGCAAATAATAAAGAAGAATAAATTAATTCTTCTTTTTTATTTCCCGGGAAATAATTTTTAATATGTTCCACGTGAAACTATAGTATAAAAATAATGTTCCACGTGAAACATTAAAGATAATAAATTGTATGTTCCACGTGAAACATAAATAAAAAACTTGCTAAAAAAAATATAATAATATATAATTTACTTGTGCAACAAGTATAATATGAACCAGGTCAGAATCGGAAGATAGCAGCCTTAAGTATGAACTTGTGTGCACTTTTTTTATAGGTGATTTTATGAATTATAGTGATATATTAAGAAAATTAAATATTAAAGCTAAAAAGAATGGAGATATTCCGGTTTCAGCATTAATTATTAAAAATAATAAAATAATAGCTAAAGCTTACAATAAAAAAATTAAAAATAATAATCCTTTAGATCATGCTGAAATAATTGCAATAAAAAAAGCATGTAATAAATTAAAAACATATAATTTAAATGACTGTGAATTATATGTAACACTTAAACCATGTAAAATGTGTGAAGAAGTAATTAATGAGTGTAGGCTAAAAAAAGTCTACTATTATTTAGATCAAAATAAAATAATTAATAATACAATTAACTATATTAAATTAGAGGATAAAAATATGTATTTTTTTAAGGAAATTAAGGAGTTTTTTAAGGATAAAAGATAGTATTTATTATCTTTTTTTGTTATAATTATTTAGGGAGGTAACAGTATGTCATATGTATCATTGTATAGAAAATATAGACCTCATAAATTTGAAGATGTAGTTGGACAAGATATAATTGTTAAAATACTAAAAAATAGTATTAAAAGTAACAAAATTAATCATGCTTACATATTCAGCGGACCTAGAGGAACCGGTAAAACAAGTATTGCTAAGATATTTGCAAAAGCGGTTAATTGCTTAAATAAAACTGGTGATGTTTGTGATAATTGTGAATCATGTAAAATTGATATAGATGATGAAATTGATATTGTTGAAATAGATGCTGCAAGTAATAATGGTGTTGATGAAATACGTGAAATACGTAATACAATTAAATTATTACCTTCTGTTTTAAAATATAAAGTATATATAGTTGATGAAGTACATATGCTTTCACCAAGTGCATTTAACGCTTTATTAAAAACGTTAGAAGAACCTCCAACTCATGCAATATTTATTTTAGCAACAACTGAAGTTAATAAAATTCCATCTACAGTTTTATCAAGATGTCAAAAATTTGATTTTAAAAAAATATCTATTAAAAATATAATTGATAGATTAAAATACATTTGTGAACAAGAAAAAATAAAAATATCAGATGAGATTATTGAACTAATAGCTGAATTAAGTGATGGTGGACTTAGAGATGCAATAAATTTATTAGATCAGTTAAATTCACTAAATAAAACAACAATTACAAAAACTGATGTTTATAATTTAATTGGTAGTGTAGATGATGAAGAAGTGTTCGAATTACTTGATAATGTTATTTCTTGCAATATAGAATCAACAATTAAATGTATTAATAATTTTTATTCTAATAATAAAAACTTTATAAGTGTTATTAATAAGTTAGAATATATTATTAAAGATATAATGATATTTAATAATACTAGAAATTATTTTAATTCTGATTATGAAAGTAAATTATTAAAATATGCGAAAGTTGATATAGATAAAATAATTAAGTTTTCGGAAGAATTATTTAAATTGAATAATGAATTAAAAAGAAGTAATAATCAATTAATTATTACCGAAATTTACTTTATTAAAATAGCATTATTTTTTAAAATATCAAGTAATATTAATACAACTCAACCAGTAATATCACAAAATATACAAGAAGATAAAAAAGAAGAAAATAAAGAAGAAGAGAAAGTAGTAAGCGATGATATTAAGAAAATATTGATCAATAATTCTTTATGCGATGCTGATAAAAAATTAAAAATTTCTTTCTTACAAAAGTTTGATTCAATTAATGATTATGTAACGGATAAAGATTATAATAATATTGCTAATTTATTAATAAAATCTTCTCCTGAAGTTGTATCTAAAAATAATATTTTATTTACTTTTAATAACAATTTTGAAGTGGTATTATTCGATAAAAATAGTAGTGAAATTGTTAAATTCTTATACAAAATATATAGAAAAAAATATCAAATTGTAGCTGTTACAAAAGAAGAATGGAGTAAAATAAGAGAAGAATATATTAATAATATTAATTCGGGTATTAAATATCAATATATAGAAATTGAAGAAAAAAAGAGTAAATCCAAAAAAAATAATACAGAACTTCAAAAAAGTGTAGAAAATATTTTTGGAGAAGAATATATAATAGAAGAATGAGAGGAATGATAATATGAATATTCAAGCAATGATGGCTCAAGCCAGAAAATTACAAAAAGATTTGGAAAAAACAACAGCTGAAATAGAAGGAACAACATTTAAATATGAAAATGAAAATATTTTAGTTGAATGTTTAGGTAATAATAAAATTACTAAAGTTCAAATTAAAAATGATGATGTATTAGAAGATAAAGAAATGTTAGAAGATATCATACTTGTTGCTATTAATGATGTTCTTGGACAAGTAAAAAAAGAAAAAGACTCTAAACTAGGTAAATATACAAATGGTCTTGGGGGATTGTTTTAATATATGTCACTTCCAAGAAGTTTTACTGATTTAGTTAATAATTTAACAATTCTACCTGGCGTTGGTGAAAAAACTGCTGAAAGATATGTCTATGCTTTATATGAAAAAGATGATCAAGAAATTGAAAACTTATCTGATGCATTAATAAATTTTAAAAAAACAATTAAAAATTGCTCTGTTTGTGGATGTTTAAGTGACACGGAAATATGTGATATATGTTCAGATAAGAGTAGAGATAAATCAACCCTATGTATTGTTGAAGATTCTAAAAATGTATTTTTTATAGAAAAAACAAAAAAATACAATGGCTTTTATCATGTTCTAAATGGATTAATATCCCCAATTGAAGGAATTAATCCAGAAGATTTAAATATATCTAGTTTAGTTAATGATAGAATAAATGAAGATGTTAAAGAAGTAATAATTGCTTTAAATCCCTCAATCGAAGGAGAAGTAACATCAATGTATATTCAAAAAATATTAGAAAAGAAAAATGTTAAAGTATCTAGATTATCATATGGTATTCCTATGGGAAGTGATATTGAATATTTAGATCCTATTATGGTTTCAAAAGCATGGGATGATAGAAAAGTAATATCATAAAGAATTAATATAAACATATTTTTTACTAGGTTGTGATTAATATGTTTTATATAAAAAAATTAGTTTTTACATTATGTTTGTTATATTCAGTAAATATAATTATTGCTACATCAGGTAAAACAATTCCTATAAATATTTATGTTATTGCATTTGTATATTTGTTTGATTTTCTCGGTATTATAGCTATAATATACTTTAAATATTATTATTAAGGAGGTTTATTGTGAGTTATTTAGATTCTTATTTTGAAAAATTAGATGTTAATAATAAATTATCACATTCTTTTTTAATAGGTAATATTTCTTATGATGATATAGAAGAAGATTTATTAAATGTAATTAATAAATACTTTTTTAAAGATTTGAAAAATATAAAAGAAAATCCAGATCTTTATATATTAAAACCGGAAGATTCAATAGTTTCTAAGGATGATATTAAAGATTTATTAAAAAGTATAACAACTACATCTCAATTTAATAATAATAAAGTATACATTATAGATAAAAGTGAAAAATTAAGTGATTTTGCATATAATGCAATATTAAAAACATTAGAAGAACCAAAAGATAATATATATGCATTTTTATTAACAACAAATATAGATGCTGTAAAACCAACAATAGTAAGTAGATGTCAAAAAATATTTATTTCATCAAGTAAGAAAGAAGAAAAGTTTGAAGATAATATAAAATCAATTGGTAATAGATTAATTGAATATATTGAAACTCATAATATTTTAACAATAGGGATGTATCCAAATATTTATAATGAAATAGAGGATAGAATAGTATTAAGTAATGTGCTAAAATATATACTTGGTGAATATTTTAAATCAATTAATATTTTAATTGAAAAGAAAGAAAAAAATAATTTAATTCTTGAAAAAAATGATATAGAATCTATTTCAAGAAAAATATTAGTAATTGATCAAAATATTAACAGACTTGAATTTTATTTAAATAAGAATTTAAGTATAGATAGGTTTATAATAGAAATGTGGAGATGTACTAATGAAAACAGTTAATATAGAATTTAAAGATGGAGGAAAACAATACGTTTTCTTTGATAATAATTACAAATTAAATGTTGGTGACTTTGTTATTGTTGATACTGAAAGAGGACAACAATTTGGAAAAGTTGCATCATTAAATAGTAAAGAAGATAATAAAGAACATACTAAAGTTCTTAAAATTGCAACTTCTCAAGATGAAAAACAAAATAGAGATAATATTAGAGATGCTAAGAAAGCTCTTTCTAAAGCAGAAGAATTAGTTAAAAACTTAGAGCTAGATATGAAATTGATTGATTCATATTATACTTTTGATAGGAAACAATTAGTTTTTCAATTTTTGGCTGATAATAGAATAGATTTTAGAGAATTAGCAAAACAATTAGCTGCAATATATAAAACTAGAATTGAATTGAGACAAGTTGGAGTAAGAGATAAAGCAAAAGAAATATCTGGTCTTGGACCATGTGGAAGAAAACTATGCTGTTCTACTTTTTTAAATGATTTAGATTCAGTTGGAATAGCACAAGTAAAAAATCAAAATCTTGCCCTTAATCCTTCTAAGATTAATGGATTATGTGGAAGATTATTTTGCTGTTTAAAATATGAAGATGATGTTTATACTGAGTTTAGAAAAGATCTTCCAGAAGTAGGAGATACTGTTAAATTTGAGGATAAAGAGGGTACAGTTATTTCATTAGACATTCCAAGAAGAACATATGTTATGATGACTGAAGAAAATGAAAAAATAGAAGTTTATGTACCTTTTAAGGAAAAAAAGTATGAAAAAAAAGGAAGAAAAAGTAATAAATGATTTAGTCTACTATGATAATATTAAAATAGTTCAAAATAAAAACTATTTTAATTTTAGTTTGGATTCAATTTTACTTCCTTATTTTGTTGAAATAAATCCTAAAGATAAATACATTCTTGATTTATGTACTGGTAATGCTCCAATTCCATTAGTTTTATCTAAAAAAACTAGCGCAAAAATAATAGGAGTAGAAATTCAAAAAGAAATATTTGATTTAGCAAAAGAAACAGTAAAAATAAATAAAATTGATAATATTGAACTCATTAATAAAGATGCTAAAAGCATTATAAATGATTTTGAAACTGATACATTTGATATAATTACATGTAATCCTCCATATTTTAAATATGAAAAAGATAGCATTTTAAATGAAAATGATGTAAAATCAATTGCTAGGCATGAGATTAGTATAACTTTAGAAGATATTATTAAAATATCAAAAAAACTACTTAAAAATGGTGGTTCATTATATTTAGTTCACAGAACAGAAAGATTAATTGAAATAATTGAAAAAATGAAAGCTAATAATATTGAACCTAAAAGAATTAGATTTATTTATCCAAAAAAAGATAAAGAATCAAATTTAGTATTAATTGAAGGAAAGAAAAATGGTAATACTGGTCTTAAATTATTAAGTCCTTTAATAGTCCATAATGATGATGGTAGTTACACAGATGAAGTATTAAAAATGTTTGGGAAGTGATTATATGAGTCAAAAGAGTTATGATAAAAGTGAATATGGAAAGTTCTATTTAGTTCCAACTCCAATTGGTAATTTAGAAGATATTACATTACGTTCTTTGAATGTATTAAAAGAAGTTGATTTAGTATATGCTGAGGATACTAGAGAAACATTTAATTTACTTAGTTATTATAAGATAAATAAAAAGATTGAATCATGTCATAAATATAGTGAAATGAAACATAAAGATAAAATTGTTTCTTTATTAAAAAGTGGTAAGAATATAGCATATGTTACAGATAGAGGAACCCCACTAATAAGTGATCCTGGAAATGTAATTGTAGATGAATTAATTAAAAATAATATAACTATTATAGCCTTACCAGGAGCTAATGCTTTATTACCTGCATTGAATATGTCTGGATTAAGTAATCAAAGATTCTTATTTTATGGTTTTTTAAATAGTAAGAAAAGCATTGCTAAAAAAGAATTATTAGATTTAAAAAACATTAAACAAACATTAATATTCTATGAATCTCCATATAGAATAAATGATACTCTTAAATTAATATATGATGTTTTTGGTAATAGAAAAGCATCAATAGTAAGAGAAATTTCAAAAATATATGAAGAAGTAATGAGATGTGATATATTAGAATTAATAAATCTCACAGAGAATATCAAAGGAGAAATAGTATTAATAATTGAAGGAAATAATAGTATAGAAGAAGAAAATGTAAATTATGAAGAACTTATTAACAATTTAATTAAAAAAGGTTATACTAAAAGAGATGCTATTAAGCAAATAGCTGATGAATATAATATAAGTAAAAATAAGATATATAATCTAGTAAAGGAGTAAGTATGAAATTAATAGTTGGTTTAGGAAATCCTGGAAAAAGATATGAAAAAACTAGACATAATTGTGGATTTATGGCTATTGATTTTTATGCTGCTAAAAATAATTTAGAATTCAAAAATAAATTTGAAGGACTATTTTCTGAAACAACTATTAATAATGAAAAAATTATATTTTTAAAACCTCAAACATTTATGAATTTATCTGGAAATTGTGTCTCTAAATTTGTTAATTATTATCATATTAATATCGAAGACATTTTAATAATATATGATGATGTAGATTTTGAAGTTGGAACATTTAAAATAAAAAGAAATGGATCAGCTGGTGGACATAATGGAATAAAAAATATAATTGAATGTTTAAATACTGAAGAAATAAAAAGAATAAGAATAGGAATATCAAAAAACAGTATTCCTTTAATAGATTATGTTTTACAAAAATTTAGTAAAGAAGATTATGATAAAGTATCAAGTATTTTACCAAATATATCTGATGCTATAGATGATTTTATAAAATATGACATTGATACCTTAATGATGAAATATAATGGTTTAATTCATGAATAATCAATTATGTTTAGAATTATTTAATAAAGATATCTTAAATAAAAAGAGAATATCTATATCTAAAAATGAAATATATAATCAATTACTGTTATATATCTTTTTAATGTCTAAAAAAAATATTTTATTAGTAGTTCCAACATTAAATGAAGCAACTGAAACATTTAATGAAATAAAAAACTATTTAGAAGATGTATATTTGTTTCCTGAAGATGATGTAATGAGTAAAAAAGCAATAGCTGCTTCTCCAGAATTGCTTTTTATGAGATCTAATTTACTAAATAAAATAAATGATGATAAACAAAAAATAGTAATTGCACACCTAAACAGTTATATAAAAAAATTACCAGATAAAAAATTATATACTGATAATAAAATAAATATAAAAATAGGTGATAAATTAGATAGAAATTCATTCTTAAAAAGATTAATAAATAATGGATATAAAAGAGAAAGTGTTGTATATAATACATCTGATTTTTCTGTAAGAGGTTTTGTTATTGATATATTTCCAATAAATGAAGAAAACCCAATTAGAATAGAATTATTTGATGATGAAATAGAAAAAATAAAATACTTTGATATTATTACTCAAAAATCAATAGAAGAAATAAAAGAAATATCTATTGGTACTATTAAAGATGATTTTAATAATAATTCATCTTCTTTAAGAGAATATTTAAATGAACCTATTGTAATATTTAGCAATATTAATCAAATTAAAGAACAAGAAAAAATGATTCTTCCTCAAATAAAATATTTAGAAATTGAAGATAGTATATTTAAATTATCCAGTCTTATTGAAAAAGAAGATATTTATTTTGATACAATAAATAATAAAAATTATGATATAAAAATAGAAGCTAATTCAATTGAAAAATACAATTCTGATAAAGCTAGATTTGTTAATGATATTATAAATAGTAATGGAACACTTTATTATAAAAATGAAAAATTACTTAAAAATTTACAATCTATTAATAAAAATATAAAATACAAAAAATACACATTGAATCATGGTTTTATATATAAAAATACTTATTATTTTTCAGAAATTGATTTATTTGACACTTATACTAGACGTGATTTAATTCATGAAAAATCATTTGGTGATAAGATTTTGTCAATAGATAGTATAAATATTGGTGATTATGTTGTACATAGAAAAAGTGGTATTGGTATTTATAGAGGAATTACAACTATTGAAAAAAATGGACTAAAAAGAGATTATATTTTAATACAATATAAAGGTAATGATAAATTATATATGCCAGTTGAAGATATATCCAAGTTATATAAATATACAGCTAAAGAGGGAGCTAAACCAACTATTAATAAATTAAATAGTGTTGAGTGGACTAAAACTAAATTAAAGATAAAAGAAAGAATAAAGAAAATAACTAGTGAATTACTTAAAAAATATAAAGAGAGAAATAAAGCTACAATTGAACCATTTAAAAAAGATGATGAAAATCAAATAATGTTTGAAAGTGAATTTGAATATAATGAAACAACTGATCAACTAAAAGCAATTGCTGAAATAAAGGCAGATTTAGAAAAATCTAGACCAATGGAAAGATTGTTATGTGGGGATGTTGGCTATGGAAAAACAGAAGTAATATTTAGAGCAATTTTTAAAACAGTATTAAATGGTCATCAAGTTGCATATTTATGTCCTACAACTCTTTTATCTCATCAACAATATGATTCAGCATTAAAGAGATTTGAAAATTATGGAGTTAATATAGAATTAATAAATAGACATTTTACTAATAAACAAGTTCAAGAAAAATTAAAAAGATTAAAAGAAGGAAAAATTGATGTTATTTTTGGTACACATAGATTATTAAGTAAAGATGTTGAATTTAAAGATTTAGGATTACTAGTTATTGATGAAGAACATAGATTTGGAGTAGAACAAAAAGAAAAAATAAAAGAAATGAAATCAAATGTTCATGTACTTAGTGTATCAGCAACACCAATTCCAAGAAGTTTACAAATGTCATTAGTTGGAATTAGAGATTTATCATTAATAGAAAGTGCTCCTGAAAATAGATATCCTGTTCAAACTTATGTAATAGAATATAATGAAATGTTAATAAGAGAAGCAATTTTAAAAGAAATGTCTAGAAAAGGGCAATCATTTATACTTTATAATAATATAACTAACATGGAAAATCTTGTTAATAAATATAAAAAACTAATACCAGAAGCAAGAATATGTTATGCACATGGGAAAATGTCAAAAGATGAAATGCAAGATGTAATATATGATTTTACTAATAAACAATACGATGTATTAATAAGCACAACAATTATAGAAAATGGAATAGATATTCCTAATGCTAATACTATAATTGTTATTGATAGTGATAGATTTGGATTAAGTCAACTATATCAAATCAGAGGCCGAGTTGGTAGAAGTGATAGAATAGCATTTGCATATCTTATGTATAAAAAAGAAAAAGTACTTAATACTACTGCTATTAAAAGACTTGATGCTATTAAAGAATTTACTGAACTAGGTAGTGGATATAAAATATCTATGAGAGATCTTGCTATTAGAGGAGCGGGAGATATTTTAGGAAAAGAACAAGCTGGTTTTATAGATTCTGTTGGTGTAAATATGTATCTTGATTTAATTAATGAAGAAGTAAATGGTATTGATGCAGATAAAGAAGAAAATAATGAAATTATACCAATTGATGTTGAAACACATATTGGTGAAGAATACACAGATGAAAATTCAATAATCATAGAACTTCATAAAAAAATTAATGGAATTACAAATAAAAAAGAATTGAAAGAAGTATTAAGTGAAATAAGAGATAGATTTGGTATGACAAATCCTTCTTTAGAACTATACGCACATGAAAAATACTTAGAAAAATTATTATTAATAAATATGATTCAAATAACAGAAAATGACAATTTAAAAACAACATTAAAGATTAAGAAAGAAGTATATGAAAATATTAATATAGAAAAATTATTTATTGAATCAAATAGAATAACTACAAAGTTTAATTTTTCATATAAAAACAATAATATATTTATCACTTTATTAAAAGCTTCATTAGAAAAGAACTATATTTATTATTTAGAAGAATTATTAGAATTAATATACTCAATGAAGTTTAGTGCATAAAAAGATAATTATATATCACAATATTATTAGGTGATATTTGTGAGTACTTATATTATTAGAAAAATAGATGATTTAGGTAGAATAGTTTTACCAAAAGATCTAAGAAAAGCATTGAATATTAATTCTGGAGATGATTTTCAAATAACAATTGATAATGATAAAATTGTATTAGAAAAGTTTTCTAGATTAGAAAAATATGAAGATACAATAAATACTATTATCAATTGTTTTTATTCTGTTACAAATTATAAAATATACATTTCTATTAATAATAAAATAATAAATTTTAATAATGAAGAAATAACTTCTATTATTTCAAATATTATAAATACGAGAAAATTATATTTTAATGATAAGTTCGATAAGAATGTTTTATCAAATAATTTAACCGTTGAAGGTAAAATTGTAATATTACCAATTGTATTAAATAGTGATTTATTAGGGTCGATTATAATAATTGATAAAGACAATATTAATAGTTTGATTAATACAGCTAAAATAATGAATAATTTAATAAAAAAACTATTAGTTTATTAATATAAAATGTATTATAATATTCTTTAAGAGGTGTAATATGATAGATACACATGCTCATATTTTAAAAGAATATTATGATGATATAGATTCATTAATAAGTGAACTTCAAAAAGATAAAGTTTCTTGTGTTTTAAATGCGGCAACTAATTATAATGAAGCATTAGAAATAATTGAATTATCAAAAAAATATCCTGAATTTATAAAATCAGCTATTGGTATACATCCAGAAAGTATTAATGATAATAGCCTTGATAAAATAGAAGAATTAATTAAAAATAATAAAATATATGCAATTGGAGAAATTGGACTTGATTATTATTGGACAAAAGATAATAAAGAAGAACAACGTAAGTTATTTATTAATCAAATAGAATTAGCAAACAAATATAATTTACCAATAGTAGTTCATATTAGAGAATCTATTCAAGATTGCCTAGATATCTTAAAAACTCATAAATGTAGAGGAGTAATTCATTGTTTTTCAGGAAGTATTGAAATGGCAAGAGAATTTATTAAATTAGGTTATAAGTTAGGAATAGGTGGAGTTTTAACTTTTAAAAATTCTAAATTGTATCAAGTAATTGAAAAAATAGATTTAAAAGATATAGTTTTAGAAACAGATAGTCCTTACTTAACACCAGAACCTTTTAGAGGAAAACAAAATAAACCAAGTTATATATATTATGTAGCTAAAAAAATAGCTGAAATAAAGAATTGCAGTATTGAAGAAGTATTAGATATTACTACTAAGAATGCAATGTCAATTTTTGACTTTTAATTAGGCATATTATATAATTTTCTTAGGAGTAGTATATGAAAGAATATATAAAAAGTAGAATACTAATGGTTATTGAAACTATACTTGTAGTATGCAGTATTTTCTTATTAAGTAAAGAAACAACAACTGTTTCTACTCTTTCAGTTGCTCTAAATGATAATTATGATAAAAATATAGATCTTAAAGTTATTCAAGATAAACAAAGTGATTTATTTATTCAAGGATTAGATAAACCTATATATACATTTACTGGTGAATTAACTGGATATGCTGGTGATTGTCCATTATGTTCAGGTTATTTAGCTTGTCCTCCAAGAACAAACGTACTAAAAAAAGGAATTTATTATAATGATAAAACATATGGAAAAGTAAGAATAGTTGCTAGTAGTAGAAAATATCAGTGTGGGACAATTCTTAAATTTAAAGTTAAAAAATTATCTGATGAACCTATAATAGCTATAGTCTTAGATAGAGGTGTAGGTGGAAATGTAATTGACTTATTAACTGAAAGTGAAGATTATGCTAGAAAAAAAGTAGGAAGAGTTAGAAATTTAGAATTTGAAGTATTAAGAGAAGGATGGAAGCAATGAAATTTGATTATAAAAAATCTTTAGGACAAAACTTTTTAAAAGATGAAAATATAATTAAAAAAATTGCTTCTTCTATTTTACCTAATAATGATGATTTAATTATAGAAATAGGTCCCGGAGCAGGTGCATTAACAAAACATTTAATAAATAAAAATTGTGATGTTATTTGTTTTGAAATAGATAGAAGATTAGAAACTATTTTAAATGAATTAAAAAATGATAAACTAACAATTATATTTGAAGATTTTTTAAAAGTGGATTTAAATAAATATATTAATAAAAAGTATAAAAGATTATTCTTTGTAGGTAATTTACCATATTATATAACTACTGCCATAATAAATAAGATTGTAGATGAATCAAATCCATATGAAATAATTATTATGATTCAAAAAGAAGTAGCTGAAAGATTTATGGCAAAACCTAAATCAAGAGAATATAATTCATTATCAGTATTTTTACAATATAATTTTGATATAGAAAAAATTGCAATAGTAAGCAAAAATTGTTTTGAACCAATTCCTAAAGTTGATAGTATGGTAATAAAATTAAAAAATAAAAGTAATAAATTATTTGTTACAAATGAAGAAAAGTTTTATGAATTTATCAAAGATGCATTTAAACAAAAAAGAAAAAATTTAAGAAACAATTTAAAAAATTATGATTTAAATAAAATAGAAAAAATAATGAAAACATTTAATAAAGATTTAACATCAAGGGCTGAAGAATTAAGTATAGAAGAATTTATTAAAATATTTAATGAGTTATAAATATATCTGAAAAGATATATTTTTTTTATTATTTAATATTATTTAATAGAGGGGTTTTAATGTATAAAATTGGTGATTATGTAACTAGAAAAAAATATAATAATGATATTCTATTTAAAATAAAAGATATAAAAGATGGTAAATATATATTAATAGGAGTTGATTTAAGATTATATGCTGATGCTTATGAAAATGATTTACAATTAACAATAAATAGTAAAAAAAAATTAGAAATAAATCTAATAAGAAAAATTGATATTAACAATTATTTTTATATACCAGGTATTATTCTCCATCTAGATAGTGATAAGGATTATTTAGATAAATGTTTAGAATATTATAAGAATCAAAAATTAAAAGCTTATGGATATGTTTTTAAAGAAATAAATTACTCTAGAAAAATTGAAAACTTAATATATAAGCATAAACCAAATATTATTGTTATAACTGGTCATGATGCTTATTACAAAAAAGATAATAAATATAAAAATAGTTTATATTTTATAGAATGTGTAAAAGTAATAAATTCAATTAATAAAAATATAATTATTGTAGCAGGTGCTTGTCAAAGTGATTTTAAAAGTCTAATTGCATCTGGTGCATCTTTTGCATCAAGTCCATCACATATAAATATTCATGCCTTAGATCCGGCAATTGTTGCTTCATATATTGCATTAAGTAATAATTATGAAACCATAGATTTAAATGATATTTTATCAAAAACAAAATATGGAAGTGATGGTATAGGAGGTATAAAAATTAAAGGTGTAATGTTAGTCGGAGCACCAAGAAAGGATATAATTTGAATATAAATTTTATTAAAAAGAAAATAATTGAATTTAAAAGTGAAAAAATTAAAATTAAAATAAGTTTAGGTAGAAATAAATATGAATATTTAGAAGGAAAAATACAAAATATATATCCAAATATTTTTACAATAATGACTAACAAAGGATTAAGAACTTTTTCATATTCAGATATTGTTACAAAGGCAGTAATTATAAGCAAATTTTGATAAATATTTATTGATATTAAGATATTTTTGTTATATAATTAAAGTAGCTAATGGTTAAGGAGGTACTCATGGAAATTACTCAAGTAAGAATTCGTAAATATGAAAGAGAAGGAAACAAGATGAGAGGAATAGCTACTGTTACTGTAGATAATGCTATTGCAATTCATGACATTAGAATTATCGAAGGTGATAATGGATTGTTCATTGCTATGCCAAGTCGTAAGACTCCGACAGGTGATTATAGAGATATCGCTCATCCAGTTAATCAAGAAGTAAGAACAATGTTTGAAAAAGCAATTTTTGATGCTTATGACAAATTGGAAGATGAAACTACTGAAGAAGACGAATAATTAATATGTAAATTAAAGTAATCAAATGATTACTTTTTTTTTACATAAAAAATTATTCTATTCATATATTTTCTTAGGAGGATATATGGATAAAAATAAAGATTTAGTTGATACTATAAATCATAAGATAACAATTAATGAAAGAAAGAGTATTTTAATAACAGGTATTAAAAAAATAAATAGTTTTGATGATAATGAATTTTTTGTTGATAGTATAATGGGATCAATTGTAATTAAAGGTTCTAATTTAGAATTATTAAAGATTGATACATTTCAAGGAACATTATCTATCAAAGGAATAGTTAATTCTATTAATTATTTAGAAGATAATAAAAAGAGTAAAGCAGATAGTATACTTTCTAGGTTATTTAAATAGTGAATATAAATGAACAATTATATTCAATTATATTTTCCTTTCTTTATGGAATAATAATATCAGTGGTATATAATTATTCTTATAAATATTTTTATTATTCTAAAAGAATGTATTGCTTTTTTAATTCCTTTTTATTTACTTTTATTAATACAATTATATTTTTTAAATGCCTACTTTTCATCAATAATGGGAATATTCATTTTTACTTTATTTTAGTTTCTATTTTTTCTTTTTTAATATTTAACAAAAAATTTACAAAAAAAATGTCAAAATAATGGAAGTCAATTGTTTTTGAAAAATAGTCTTTATATAATTATTACAAAGAATGGTGTAAAATATGAAAAAAATGACAGCAAAGACAAAATTTAGAGTGACATTTTTAGGCATTAGTCTTATAATAACTAGTGTATTTTGTGTGTCTTCAATTTTTTCATATACATCACAAATTATAAAAACACAAAATGAAATTAAAGATTTAAAAGTAACATACAATGAAAAACTTGAAGAAGAAGAAGCTTTAAAAGATGAAATAAATAAATTACAAGATCCTGAGTATATGGCAAGATATGCAAGAGAAAAATATTTATATTCTAAAAAAGACGAAATAATTATTAAAATTGAAGACTAGAAAGGCATATGATGGATGAAGTTTATGATTTTATTAAAAATGGAGTTGGATTAGAATCTGGAAATGCTATTGTTGTTGGTGTTTCTGGTGGACCTGATTCAATGGCTTTATTAAATGTTTTACAAAGAGTAAAAAAAGAAATCGATATAAGAATTATTTGTGCCCATGTAAATCACAATCAAAGAAAAGAAAGTGAAGAAGAAGAGGCTTACGTTAGAGAATATTGTAAGATGAACGATATTATTTTTGAATGTATTAAATTTGAAAATTGGGGCGATGATAATTTTGAAAATGAAGCTAGAAGTAGAAGATATAAATTCTTTGAAGAATTAATTGATAATTATAATGCTAAATTTTTAATGACTGCTCATCATGCTGATGATTTAATAGAAACAATTTTAATGAGAATAGTAAGAGGATCTACTTTAAAAGGATATAGTGGCTTTTCAAAAGTAGTAAATAAAGATGGATATAAAATAGTAAGACCATTTATTACCCTTACTAAGGATGAAATATTAAAATATTGTAAAGAAAACAAAATCAAATATTTTATTGATTCATCTAATAATGATGATTATCATACAAGAAATAGATATAGACATGTAATATTACCATTTTTAAAAAGTGAAAATCCAAATGTACATAAAAAGTTTATTAAGTTTAGTGAAACACTTATTGAAAATAGTAAATACATTGATAAAGAAGCAGACAAATTATTTAATAAAGTGTTTCAAAATGGAATTTTATATATTGATAAATTTAATGAATTAGAACATGTTATTCAAACTAAGATTATTTATAATATTTTAGAAAAAATATATGGTGATGATCTTTTAATTGTAGGAGATGCTCATGTTGAATTAATATTTGATTTAATTAATTCAAATAAATCAAATAGTATTGTTCATTTACCTAATAGTGTAATTATTATTAAGTCATATAATGAACTTAGTTTTAGTTATGATGAAGATGAATATGATGAATATGAAATTGAAATAAATAAAATTGTTAATTTACCTAATGGTAAAATAATTGAAATGGTGTCTGATAGTGACGATACTTCAAATTATACAATTAGATTAAATAGTAAAGATGTTAAATTACCATTATATGTAAGAAATAGACGTGATGGTGATAGAATTCATGTTAAAAATCTAAATGGAAGTAAAAAAATAAGTGATATTTTTATTGATAAGAAGATAAAAAGTACTGATAGAGAAATGTGGCCAATAGTTTTAGATTCAGAAAATAGAGTACTATGGCTTCCTGGATTAAAAAAATCAAATCTAGATAGAAAAATAGATGATGAATATGATATAATACTAAGGTACTATTAGAAAGGACGGATTTTATGAATATTAAGAAAAGTAAAAAAAGTATGAATTACATGCCTTATATATTACTTGCAATAGTAGTAATTGGTTCTTATATATTTTTAAGAACACTTGGTAATGAAGTTCATGAATTAAGTTATACAGAATTAACTACTCAAATTAAATTAGATAATGTTGAAGAGATAGAGGTTACTCCAAAGAGTGAATATAGTAATTATGAAGTTACTGGTAGAATGAAAGATTATAAGAAAACAGAAACTTTTAAAGCTATTATTCCTACAGAATCTTCTGTTGATAAATTATTAGAATTAGCAGATGAAAAAAATATAAAGACAACAATTAATAATGATCCAGGTAATATTTCTTGGGTAACTATATTATTAAATGTATTGCCTATAGTTATATTTGGTGTACTTCTTTATATGATGTTTGTTAGACTTGGAAATAATGGAAAGGGAACTTTCGATTTTGGCAAAAGTAAAGCAAAATTATCTGAAGAAGGCGGAACTAAAACATTTAAAGATGTCGCAGGATTAAAAGAAGAAAAAGAAGAAGTTCAAGAATTAATAGATTTCTTAAAAAATCCAAAGAAATTTACTAAGATGGGAGCTAGAATTCCA
>JAEEGL014583394.1_pt1 | contig 19369 bp, 22 predicted proteins | sample 9134231 | NCBI WGS metagenome assembly JAEEGL01 (sample SAMN16246548, study PRJNA631951) | gut metagenome | biome: gut microbiome; feature: rumen; material: fiber-attached | host: Bos | place: Iran: Karaj | collected 2018-10
AATTAGTGAATAACTCTTTACAAAACAAAAAAAATAGTGTATATTTTATATATCACTATTTGATGCAGGTGTGGTTCAATGGTAGAATGCGGCCTTGCCAAGGCTGAGACGCGAGTCCGATTCTCGTCACTTGCTCCATTTAAAATCAAAGTACGTCAGAAATGATGTGCTTTTTTATTTTGGCTTATAGTGCACACTTTTTGCTTCATTTTGATTATAACATTAAAGTATTGTAAAAGATTATAAAAGAAACACTCTTTTATAATGCAAATAAACATCTATAGTCATAAAAATAGTACTATAACTCACTCTTAAGCAAATCCAACATTGATAAAGTAACAGAAATGAAAGCATAGAAAAAGATGATTTCAAATTCTGAGTCATCTTCTGATTTTGTCTAAATTATTATTAATACATAATTTTTATTTAGTTAAGAGCTAATTGGCAATACAAATTGGTTCTTGTATTTCTTTATCTGTTTTTTCTATATTTAAGATTGTTGCATTATTAAAAATATTAGAGTCATCTAATTCTTTTTTAGAAGGAATCAATTCAAATTCAATTACTACTATATCATTCTTGTCAAAATCAATATTTCCTGTCATTACTATTTTTTCTATCTCGATATTTGTACTAGTGTTTCTTAAAGAAATGCTTTTAAACTCTCTATCAATATTGATGACTTCATAGGTTCTTTTGAAATTACATATATAATATCCATCGTCTGGGTTACCATTTTTTCTAGTTAAAAATTTATATATTGATGCTAGAACTAAAACTATAATTATGATAAGTATAATTGATTTATTTTTCATTTTTATGTTCCTTAATGATTCCATTGTCAAATTCATATATAATATCTGCTAAATTTTCAATATCTTCTTTAATATGAGAAGCTATTATGATTATCTTATCTTGTGACTTTTCCTGTTTTAATACATTTCTTATTTTTTTTGCTGTATCATTTTCAACACCATTAAATGGTTCATCCAATACTATCATTTTAGGGTTCTCCATTAGGACTTGCGCTATTCCAAGCTTTTGTTTCATTCCCAATGAATATTTTGAGTATTTTTTATTAGCATCACTGGATAAATTGACCATCTCAATTGTTTTATTTATATCATCATCTGTTATTTCATTTTTAATTGAAGCCAATAATTTAAGATTTTCAAATCCAGATAAATCTGATAAAAAACTAGGTTTTTCAATTAATGCTCGAGTATCTTTTGGGAAACTATTATTTGCTATGTAATTATAGCCATCTTGTAAAATACAACCAGTAGTTGGAACATAAAAGCCACAAATCATTTTTAGCAACACGCTTTTTCCAGAACCATTTCTACCTATAAAACCATATATTTTACCACTTTTTAATGTCATATTAACATTTTTAACTATATCATTATTCCCAAATCTTTTTGTTACATCTTTAATTTCTAATAACATATTCATTCCTCCTTATTAATACTAAAAATATATTTATGCCTATATACAAAATAATAAATAAAACATATATATGTTATAATTGTTGCAATGGATAATGGAAAAGTAAATCTTTCTTTCACAATACTATAAATATTTTTAGGTACAAATAGTACTATTACTATACCACAAAAATATATAAAAAATATCCATTTGTTTTTTCTAAAGAATAATATAAGCGATAGTATAAAATATTGAATAAAGCTAATATATAATACTTCATTTATAAATAAAGTAAATACATCTTTTAAAAATTTTACATCAATATTTAATAATAGGGATAATATCATATATTGAAGTAACCTTATCGTAAATATGATTATAAAAGAATATATAATTTTAAGAAAAATCCATTTTTGGGGACTCATTCTTAAAAAAATATTATCTGTTTGATAGCAAATATCTTTTAAAAATAAATCAATTATAATAAAGGTAAAAAAACTAATATTAGTAATAAAAATAATTATCTCAAAAATACTATTTTCTTTAATATTAAAATTTAATCCCAAACATGATAATATTATTTGCATTGCCGACATGTTCGCGTTTACTAATAAAAAATAAGAGATAAATGGTAATATAAAATAAACTAGGATAATTTTATTTCTCTTAAACTTTAAATAACATATGTCATTATAAAATAAATATTTCATAAGACTGACCACCTATTATTGTTAGATAGTATTTTATATAAAGCATAAAATATAATTTCTAATATAAAGATAAATAGAATTGAATATGAGAATTCATTTATAAAAGCAGCATATTTCATATTTATAAAATAATTCCATATATTAAATGTAAATGTTTCTCTAATGGATCCTGATATAGGATTTATTAAGAAACCAATTAAAAAAGATGAAATGACAAACAGCGAGATTTTTAATTTAGTCGTCAAAAATATTAAAACAAGAATCATATTAATGATTAGTATAATGATTATATATCTAATTAAATAAAATATAGTGTACAAGAGATTATTAACATTATAATTTTGAAATATATGGATTTGAAAAAAACCTAATTTAAAAATATTTAATACCATAAAATACATTACAAAAAATAACAAAATTATATATAAATTTAAAACTATTGATGTTATTGTCATCTCTTTTAAATATTTTTTTTTATTGTCCAATCTTAAAATATAATATGAAAAATCATTATTAAAACAAGAACAAGTATTCAAAGTGTTTAAGAAAACTATTGAAATGAAAAATATATTAAATATTGGAAATTGAAATGGTATAAGAATTGAATCTATAAAATTTTTTTCCGATACTCCTAATACTATACTGCCATATAAGGATAATATAGCAATCATTATAAATAGTATTTTAAATTTTTCTTTTGATGATATATAGTTTAAAATTTTTATTTGATTATGCATTTTGTTTTTCATAGGCAATAATAATCCTTTCCTTACTTTTATAAATTCTTGCTATTAATAATAATGATAATAATTGAATTATAAATGATATTAATATAACATACATAAAAGAAGGGCCAATGTTAAAAAACCAATACCCAGTAATATTAAAAAAGTCAGTAAGATTCTTAAATCCTAAAATCTTATTAATAATAAGCGCATAAATTATTATATAAATGATTATATCCATTATTAAGAATAGTATATATCCCATAATCGTAGCGACTATGGAATTTTTATTTTTCAAGCAACTGTATAGGCCAATACAACAATAAGATATATTTATAAAAAATTGAATAATACAAATTGAAAACCCATATAAGATAAAATTATTATATTTCCACTTATCATAAACTGCATATGTAGAAATTTCACTTGGAAGATTATAATTAAACTTTGTAATAATATTGGAAATCAAAAAAACTATTAATAAGATTATTGGTGTTGAAATTGATATAACAACAAATTTTTTAAATATTTGTTTTTTGTATTTTTTATAATCCTCACGCAATAATATGTTTTTAAAATAGCAACTGGTTAATTCTGGCTTTACACTAAAGATCAATGCGAAAATTATAATTAAAGGTGAAAAAAATTGGAGCATACTAAATAGCGATGTTTCAACTATAGAGCAAGTCAATGTAATAGTATCTAATTTCTTTAATCGTTCTTTAGGATTATTAAGTTTTATATAACTATCCAACTGCTCCGAAGTTTTAAAATATTCGCAGTGTTTATAAGAAGTATCTTTTTTGTTATAGCAATTCTCATAAATTTGATAATAGACTTTAGAATATCCAAAATTTTCTTTATAAAACTGATAGAATGAAATAAGCATAATTATTGTTAATATTGCCATTAAGATAATTATATATTTATATTTTTTAAAAACCATACTCTCCTCCATATAAGCAAAAGAGATAGAGGAAAAAAATTATAAAGTATAATGTTTTAAAAACTAATTAATCAATTGTCCAGATGCCCCAAAAAGATGCAGTAGTAATTAAATTTTTATTAGATTGTAGGTATAGTTTCCATCCACCTATTGATTGACTGTTGCTTCCAAAACTAACGTTTTGATTTTTTGGTGTGTTAACCCAACTTGAGTCTACCATACCGGCAAACATTCCATGAACTTTTGCTATGATTGCTCTTCCGTCGCCTGTTAAATCATCAGTACATTCTGTTTTTTCAATATATTGTGTGTTTGTGTTATATTTATCTTGTTGTGAGGTCATATATGTTCCTTTTAATGCAGGTATTGTAACATTAATTAAAGTTAATGTTTGTGCAGCAGCATTATAAACCGCAAAAATAAAAGTAGCAATAAAAACTGATAAAGTTATTTTTAAATATTTCATTTCTTTCCTCCTTATTATTCACTCTATCTCTTATACATATTATAGCACTATATTAGTATAATAACAATTGTTGCTTAATAAATTTAATAATCTTCTATCGGATTTACTAATAAAATTAAATATATTTGTTATAACATATTTAGAGGTAGTTATTTATAGACTATTACTTGTGAGCAAAAAAACTTTGAACCACCTTATTTATCACTTCATTTGTAAAATAAAACTAGTTTAATGACTAGTTTTTTTGTTTGATTCTCGTCTCATCTTTGGCTATTATATTTTTGGTGTTAACTTGTTTAAAATAGGTGTTACTATAAAACCTAGTATTGATAATATAAATAGTACTAAGAATACTTTATAACTTACCATTGTTGTAAATAATATATCTGTTATCATTAATAAGTAAGTAAATAAAGTAATAACTATAGTAGAAATTCTAATATAATTAACCAAACTAGTTTTAGGATTTACTAGTAGTAGTAAACTAGTATGAGCAAAAGCTATTGTTATTAGTACTATAGTTGCATCAATATCAAAATCTATATTAGGTAGTAATCCCCATTCACTAAGTAGGCAGTATATACAAGTTATAAGAGTAAATATTATACCAATTATAGATAATGTATTATACTTTTCATATATTGTAGCGGTACAAAAACCTAATATAGAAAAACCTAATACTATAATTGATGTCATTACAATTTTACTTGATAAGTCATTTTCAAATCCTACTATTACAGTAATAATTCCTGCAAGAGCGCTTACGCATAATATTATTAATAATAATTTTAAAATCTTATTCTTCATAAATCCTCCTATTTACTAAATATGTAACTATAATAGTTGCTTGTTACAATCATTCTACTTATTGCAACTCTATTGTTAACAATACTGTTTATATAATTGACATAACCTTCTGGTATTTCACTTACAGATGGTGCGAATGTACCAGATGAAGCATAATATGTTCCTTTATTTGTTACCCATGATTTATCTTTAAATATCGCAATACCTTCAGTATTACTTAGTATATCTTTACCCATAATAAGTCTTGAATCATAGTTTACTCCAAATAGATTTAATACTGTAGGAAGTACATCTATAGACATACCAACTTTATCTATTTTAACAGGTTTCATTTTACTATTATATATTATTAGATTATTACTATTTGACTCAATTAATTGATCCCTATAGTAATCAGATAATAAATTAAAACTATAATTTGATAAATAATATGGATAATGATCTGCAAGAAGCACTATTACAGTATCATCAAGTTTTCCTGCTTCATCAAGTTTATTCATTAAAGTTTCTAAAGCTCTATCAAGTTCTATTTGAGTAGCTAGATATCCTCTAACATCTTCAGGATAATCAAGATGATCTACCAAGTGTCTATTATTAGCAGCTTGTTGATTTAAGTTATATGTATAATAGAAATGTCCAGATACAGTCATATAATATGTAACAAATTTATCTGTATTAATATAATCATTAATAGTAGCATTTATCATTTCCACATCGCTTTGTGGCCATGCTTCACAGTTCATTAGTTTTTCAAGACCATTATAACATCCTTTAAAGTTATCAAATCCTTGTGATTTAATATATATGTTTCTATCTTGGAAATATGCACTATTATTGTGGTATGCAAAAGTACTATATCCAAGGCCTTTAAACACGTTAGCAAGCCCATATGGGAAGTATCTATTACCACTTCTCCAAGGTCCTAGAATCTCGTTATCAGCATATAATCCTGTAAGAGCTTGAAATTCTCCTCCTATAGTAGACATATTATTAGATGTATAGAAGTTTTTAAAATCAAATCCTTCATGTACTAATTTATATAGAGTAGGGGTAAGATCTTCTCTTACAGCAACTTCGCTAAAACTTTCTGCTACTACAAATACTAAGTTTTTATCTTTAAACATTCCAGTATATTTGTTTTGCTTAGTACCTGTTTCATTAGCCATAAAATTATTAATAGTAGCAATAGTACCACTACCACCACTAAAGTCTAATTCTAAATTATTATAGTCATAATTAAATAATTCGTTTTCATCATCTTTTGTTTTATCTTTTACTACGTATATTTTTTCATTGAAACCAAATATTGATCTTTTAATGTCTAGATATGTAGATGGTATTATACCTAATCTTTCAATATTAAGAGAGATATTTTTTGTTTCAAAAAATAAACTATATGGGGATCCTATACCTTTACCTTGTATAAATATATTTCCTATGTATATAAGAATAGTTGATATTACTATACCAATACTTATAAGAAATCTCTTTAAATTAAATGTTTCACTTTTAATTCTTTTTTTAAATACTATAGCTAGTACTAAAGGTATAGAGAATAGAATAATCATGTGTATGTTACTTAATATAGAGATAATTAAACTTCCACCAAACTTTAATACTTGATCACTTTGTTTAAAGAGTGTTATTGAAAAAGGAGTTATAAATATTTTATAAAATATAAAGTAGGTACTATACCATACGAGTAATAAACTATATATAACATATGTAATAATTCTATTTACTTTTTCTTTAAAATAACTTGTTAAAAGATATATTATTCCTGCGTTCAATAAATCAAATAACAAAATACATATTATAGAACTTCTTAAATACATATTATATGTAAATAGATTATATATAATATCCATATATAATAATGTAACAAAAATATAAATATACTTCTTATAATTCACACTAACACTACCTTACTATAACAATTATAACACAAGGTATAAAAAAATAAAAAATATTATTCAGTGAATAATACTTTTTCTGATTTATATTGCATAATTATAAGTTTTAATACTAAACCTATAAATACTATAGATGATATAAGCATTAGTATAACGTGTAGGATATTAAAGTTACCATCAACAATTTCTCCAAATATTAATGAATTATTTAAAAATGGAATTATAGAAGTTATATTAGTTACTTCTATATTCATCATAAATGCAATCATGCCTGGAAAGAATGATATAAATGTAAGTGGAGTAAGTGCGCTTTGTGCTTCTTTAAATGTTTTTGATTTACTAGCTATTGCAACACATAATCCGCTAATTAAGAATGAATAAGAAATTATTACTATAATAGCAAATATTAATGCTTTAGATGATAGTAATAAATTTGCACCATCATATATATCAAAATTATCTTTAGCAAATGCTAGTGATACTTCAGTAAGAAGTAATCCAAGTATTCCTGTTATTATAGAAGAAAGTGATATAGATAAAAATTTACCTATAATTATATCTTTACTTCTAATTGGGAATGTAAGAAGTGTTTCAAGAGTACCTCTTTCTTTTTCACCAGCTGTTGCATCAGTTGCAGGGTATGTCGCACTAATAGTTATAGCCATTATTATAAATAAGAATGCATAATTAATTATATAACTTGCAAAATAATTATTTTTTGTAATGATATTTTCACTAACTGTAAGTATATTTGATACTTCACTAGGATTGATACCTTTATTACTTAAGTATTCTGCTTGTAAACTTTCTTTATAATCACTATAAAAATCTTTCATTAGGCTAGCGGCATAAGAAGTAGTATCATTGTCATTACCATTAATAATGTAGACATTATCTTCCATTGTATAAGACTTTATATCATCACCATAAATAGTGTTTTCATTTTTTTCTCTAGTAATATATAAATCTATATTACCTTTATTATATTCATCTTCTATTTTATCATCATCAATTTCGTATACTATGATGTTATACTCTTTAGCAAGTGCTTTTTCGACCTCGCTTAATTTATAATTAAATCCTATTCTATTATAATCATCAATAGGTTTATTTACTTCAGATGCGAATAGAGCAGACATACCAATTACAAGTGCAGGAATAAGTACAGGAATTATTAACATCATTGCTAGAGATTTTTTATCTCTAAATACTTCTATTAATTCTTTTTTTAATATTTTAAATATACTATTCATCTTTAAGACCTCCTATTAAACTAAAGAAAGCATCTCTTAAATTAGTAGTTTTTGTTTTTGATAGGATTTCTTTTGGAGTTCCAGTCTCAATAACCTTACCTTTATTAATAAGAATAACTCTATCACATATGTTTTCTGCTTCTTCCATATAATGAGTAGAGTATAGAATAGTTTTACCTTTCTTTTTCTCTTCTTTAATAAAGTTAAGTATTATTTGGCTTGAAATAATATCAAGACCAGTAGTTGCTTCATCAAGAATATAATACTTAGGATTATGTATTAGACAACGTGCAATATTAACTCTTTGTGTTTGACCTGTAGAAAGATTCTCTATTCTAGAATGAAGAAAATCTGTAAGATTTAATTTTTTACTTATTTCATCTATTCTAGATTCAATAGTACCTTTATCTAAATCATACATTTCACCGCACATTTTAAGTAATTCATATGTAGTAAATACATTATATATTTTAGTATTACCAGATAAGAAAGCTATTTCTTTTTTAATTTCTATTTCATTCTTTTTAAAGTTTTTATCATCATATAAAACTTTACCGCTGTTGGGTTCAAGTATACCTACAACTATTCTAAGTAGAGTAGTTTTACCAGCACCATTAGGACCTAGTATACCTAAAACTTCTCCATCTTTTGCTTCAAAACTAATATCGTTATTTGCATAAAACTCTATAGTTTCTTTTTTGTTTATTTTCTTTTTGAACTTTTTCTTTATGTTTTTAACCTCTATCATGTTTAACCTCCTATATGATTATATAACAAAAAGAAAAAGAAGTAAATTAGTTTACTTCTATATCTCCACAATCATTTCTAATTGTAAGTGTATTATTAGACTCTCTATCGTTATTTTTAACCTTAACATCTCCTAAAGATGTTTTGGCATCTATGTAAGCTCCTTTAATGCTTTTAATTTTAACATCACCTAAGTTATTCTTAATACTAGAATCTTTAGTTAGATTAACAGCATTAATTTTAACATCTCCACAATCGCAGTCAATAGTTAAAGAATTAGTTACTGTTTGAACTTTAATATCTCCATAATCAGAAGTGGCAACTAAATCATTAACTCTACCAATTTTAATATCTCCACAATTGGTATTTGCAACTAATTCATTAATTTTGTCTATTGTAACATCACCGTAATCTAAATCTAATTTAGCATAATTAGCTTCATAAATTGTAATATCTCCATAATTACTCTTAATATCAAAATTAGCATTTTCAAATCTTTCTATCTTAATATCTCCATATTCAGTAGTTATTGTAATTTCTTTATTAAAATCACTAGGTAAGTATAAATCTATTTTAGCTATTTTAGGATTAATACAAATAAAATTGCATTTTTTAGATTTAACATCTATATTTAATACATTTAAATCTGTACTAACAATAGTGTTTTCTTTTTTATTATTTATAACTAACTTAATATTATCTTCTTTTGATGTATATATATTGATAGATCCTGCAGTAGTATTAATATTAATACCATCAAAAGTATTATCATATACTTCATCTACAGCGACTTCAGTAATATATGATTTATTAAATTTAAACTTAAAACCATTTATTTTTAAATTACCATTTAGTATCATTACAAATAATATAGATATTCCTATTACGATTAGAGTTAAAAATGAGATAAGTGTTATTGTAAGTGCCTTTCTCATTTCTTTTCACCTCTTAATGAGAATAATAATTTAATTATAGATTCAACAAGTGCGTATACAATCCATATAATCCATGTAATAGCCCATTTACCAGTAGCAAAACTTATGTATAAGTATATTATAGTGAATAATATAGATGTAATATGTATAACTTGTTTTTCTACAGTGCTTTCTTCATCACAACAATTCTTACATAACTTCTTATCTTTCTTATATATAACACAGTGATATACAATTGTAATTGTTGCAACACCAATTATAAGTATAAATATAGCGCTTGCAAGTACTGGATTAATCATTAATACAGGTATAGATGTCATTATCCAAGCAACAGCTACAAAGTATAAAAATATACCTATACAAATACCAAATGTTCTTTTTCTACTATCAGTATTATTAATAGTAACTTCTTCTTTCTTTTCTGTAATTACTCCAGTTAATAATTCATCAGCTGATATTTCATATAGTTCACAAAGTGGAGCAATCTTGTCAAAGTCTGGAGTACTTTGATCTGTTTCCCACTTAGAAACCGTTTGTCTAGTTACCCCAAGCTTATCAGCTACTTCTTCTTGAGATAACCCTTTAGATTTTCTTAAATCTAATAATTTTTCTCCTAACATTTTTTCACCTCACGTATATAATTATATGAAAAATCTTAGTTGCATTCTACCAATTTGACTTGGAAATTTGTCAACTACAGTTAACATTACATATATTATAGCACATTTTTTAACTTTTTTGAGAAATATGAAATGTAATATGATATTAACAAAAAAATAGCTATTAAAAGCTATTTTCTACTTAAATATCTTATTATATTTTCTCTATATTCTACGTCTTTTTCTCTAAATTCAAGTTTTTTATTTGGTAGGTCTACATTTATATAAAACTCTGCATATAAATTTGTATTACAATTAGAATTTATAAAGCATTTAAAATTAAGTTTTTTGTTTTCTATATCAGCTGGTTCTTCAGTCAAACAACCACATTCAACTGGAGAAACTTTATTTAATTTTAAATCCATATCATTAAATTCATAAGCTTTAAGTAAACTCTTAATAAAGTTATCAGAATAGTCTTTTAAATATAAAATCTTTATCCCGTTTATAGTAGTAGTCCATGTATAAGGATCTAAATTTCCATCTTTAAGTTGTATACCTCTCATACCTTTTTTAATTTCTACTGCAAATCCAACATTTTCACCATTATCATTTGCGACGCATTCAATGTATAGATTCCCAAATAGTTTTTTCTTTACATTTATAATATCAAAAGTTAAATCAGCAAAACCTTCTTCATGATTACAATTAATATCACAATAATTATTCATCTTTATATCACCTAATATAATTATAGCATATTTTTATATAAAATTATGTTATAATTAGAATGGTGAGGTGGGTTATATGAATAAAGAAATAGTATCTCCAAAAATAACAGAATTTAAATTTTTATTATTATATGTGGCTACAACATTGTTTCAAGGCGATGAGAGAATTATTAATAAAGACCAACTTGAGACAAAATTACTTAATGTTTATGATGATGAAAGATACAAGTTTTTATTTGAGGATATTTGTATAAGTGGAAGTATAGAGAGTAAAAGAGTAAATCTAGGCGATGCATTTCAAAAAGCACGTGTATGTAATCTTTTAATCATTAATAGTGATGGAAGATATATAATAGGTTTAACAAAAAAAGAAGCTGCAAAAATTCTTGCTACTTATAATGGATACGAAACAATTATGATGGCTAAATTAATAGAAACAATTTATCCAACCCTTCGTTATAATCGTGGAATAGAACATTTAAATGAATCAATGAGAGATTATATTACATATTTTAACGAAATATCAAAGAATAATCCAGAAGAAGCTAAAAGAATTGCTCAAGAAGCTTTAGTAAGAATTGGAGTTATTAGTGAGAATGAGGGCCCAAAGTTAGAAAAAAAATAGGTTAAGCATTAAACTTAATCTTTTTTATGTTATAATTAAGACGGTGATACTGTGAAACAACATTTAAAGAATGTATATGTAATTAGTTTAATAATGGTTATTATAGATCAATTTATAAAAGCAGTAGTTTCATGCAATATGCATTTATACGATACATTTACATTAATAAAGGGCTTTTTAGATATTAATTTAGTACACAATACAGGAGCTGCTTTCAGTTTTTTACAAGGTGGTAGAGTTTTATTTATTGTAATCGCTCTAATTGTGATATTAATTATTAGTATGTATATAAATAGTAATGACGATGTTGATAAGAAAAAAACACTTATATATTCATTATTACTTGGTGGAATAGTAGGTAACTTAATAGATAGAATAATACATGGATATGTTATAGATTATATTAGTTTTACAATTATAAATTATAAATTTCCTGTATTTAATTTTGCGGATATATGTATAGTAATTGCGGTTATAATCGCACTTATTTTTACAGTAAAGGAGGATTTATGGAATTAGTTATAGATAGAGATACTAATGATAGAATAGATTCATATTTAAGTACAGAGCTTGATTTTAGTAGAAGTAAAGTAGTTAAAATGATAAAAAATGGTGAAATACTTGTTAATGACAAACCGACTAAAAATAGTTATGTATTAAAGAGTGGTGATAGTGTAACAGTAATGGAACACGAAGAAGATCCTATGAATGTGGAACCAGAAAATATACCACTTGATATAGTTTATGAAGATAATGATGTAATAGTTGTTAATAAACCAAATGGTATGGTTGTGCATCCAGCTGTTGGAAATAATCATGGCACACTTGTAAATGCTCTTTTATATCACGCCAAAACACTTAGTACAATTAATGGATCGTTTAGGCCAGGGATAGTACATAGAATCGATGCAGATACTACAGGACTTTTAATGGTTGCTAAAAATGATAAAGCACATGAAATTCTTGCCGATGAACTATCCAAAAAAGAAACAACTCGTAAATATATCGCACTTGTTTGGGGTGTTATAAATGAAGATACTGCAACTATAGATGCTCCGATAGGAAGAGATATGAAAGACAGAAAGAAAATGGCAGTAACAGCAGTTAATAGTAAGGAAGCAGTAACACATCTTCGTGTCTTAAAAAGATACAAAGATGCAACACTTATTGAACTTAAACTTGAAACTGGTAGAACTCATCAAATAAGAGTTCACATGAATTATATAGGACATCCAGTAGTTAATGATCCAGTATATGGTAGTAGAAAACTAATAGATGAAACTGGTCAATGTCTACACGCTATGGAACTTGGATTTAAACATCCAACAACAGGAGAGTTTATGGATTTTAAATGTGATCTACCTGAATGTTTTACAAATATATTAAATAAATTTGAACAAGAATAAAAAAGGCTAAGCCTTTTTTTATCTATAATAATAAGGAGGATAAACTGGATAAGGATAATAGTAATAATTATTATAATATGGTCTACCATAGTTGTTATTATAAAATAATGGTGATACTAAACCTCCAGTAATTCCACCTAATATGAAAGGTCCTAAGAAACCTCCACCAATAAAACGATTATCTTGATTTTGTGGAATTTGATTATATCTATACATAAAAGTCTCCTTTCATGATATAATATGTAAAGAAAGAAAATAGGTGATTTATGAATACTGAATTAGAAAAATTAAGTAAAACTATAGTAAATTATTCTATAGGCGTTAAAGAAAATGATAAAGTACTTATCCAATATGAAAGTAGTATGTGTAATCCACTTGTAAAATGTCTTATTAAAGATATTTACTCTAAAGGAGGAATTCCGTTTACTAAATTACTAGATAATGAATTAAGTAGTTTAATACTAGAAGGTGCTGATAGTAAGACTATCGATGAAATGGTTAAGTTTAAAACTTTTGAAGTAGATGAATTTGACTGCTTTATACGTATTTGTTATACAGAAAACGAATATGAAGATAAAAATGTACCAAGTATTGTTAGAAAAGAACTAGGTAAAAAATCAGAAAAAATCGATGATATTAGAATAAACGAAAGAAGATGGGTACTACTTAATTATCCATCACTTGTTGATGCTTATAAAGCAGGCATGAAATATGATGATTTCTATAAATATTCTTTAAGTGTTATGAATGTAGGTTATGCATCTTTAAATGAAAAAATTAAACCTTTAAAAGAATTAATGGAATCTACTGATAAAGTTAGAATAGTAGGTCCTAATACTGATTTAACATTTAGTATAAAAGGACTTCCTGCAATACCATGTTGTGGTAAAGCAAATATTCCAGATGGAGAACTTTATACCGCACCAGTTAAAAATAGTGTAAATGGGATAATTACTTATAATACTAAAAGTCCATATAATGGATACGTATTTAATAATATAAGTCTTGAATTTAAAGATGGTAAAATTATAAATGCAACTGCAAGCGATAATAATGATAAATTAAAAGAAATATTTGATACAGATGAAGGCGCTAGATATGTTGGAGAATTCTCTTTAGGATTTAATCCAATGATAAAAGATCCTATGGGAGATATATTATATGATGAAAAGATAATGGGATCACTTCATTTTACTCCAGGTACTTGTTATAAAGATTGTAATAATGGTAATGTATCTAGTATTCACTGGGATTTAGTACTTATACAAAGACCTGAATATGGTGGTGGAGAAATATACTTTGATGATGTATTAATTAGAAAAGATGGATTATTTGTACTAGACAATTTAAAACAATTAAATTAACTTGAAATAGATATTAGAAATGTGCTAATATATTTGTAGTGGGGTATTTTATGAAATATTTTGATGGACAAACAAAAGAAGAATTAATGGAAGAAGCAATAAAATTTGCAGAGAATAAAAAGGCTTACGATGCTGAAGCAGATAAGTATTGGAAGGACTTTAAAAGTACACTTAAAAATTCAGCATTTAAACTTGTTGCTTATTATTTACCTAGTATGGTAGTAGTATTTGTTGCTTTTACATTTTGGAAGGATATGCCAAGAGCTATTGAACTTGGAATTTGGGCTGCTTGGATAGCTTTAATAATTTCTATTATAAAGCCTTTAGCAACTGATAAAAACAATCAACTTATGTCACAAGAAGAAGCTAAAAGTAATTATGCAGTAGAACTTAAAAGATATTTAAAAGTTATTGAAATGAGTGAAGCATTATTAAATGATCCAGAGTTTAAACAAATAGAACATCTATTACCTAAATATGATATTGAATCATTTGATGGTTTATATGATAGAAAAGCTGTAAAAAACACTTTAATCTTTATGAATAAGAAATTTAAAGAAGCTCAAGGTATTAAAAATTCAGGAGCGCTTACTGCAAGTGTAGATTTAATAAGTGGATTAACTGATTTATCTGAATTTAGAGATGTATTTGTTTCTTATGTTGATAGTATGCTTGAAGAAGATAAAAGTATTCGTAATGTTCCTGGTATTGCTACATACCAAACATTAGATAAAGGTTTTCAATATAAAAAAACATTAAAGATTTAGTTTTCTAAATCTTTTTTTAAACTAAACATATAATTTATTAGGTGGTATTTTGAAAAGAATTTTTAAAATAATTGGACTAATAAGTTTAACATGCTTTAGTTTTTTTATTACTGAAAAAACATCTATAGTTGTTAAGAATATGGATGATATTATGATATCTATAAAAGAAAATAGTGATAATTATAAAATGGATAGTATAGATGCTAGAGTTAAAGATAATACAATAATACCAGGTATTAGTGGTAGAAAAGTTAATATAAGTAAAAGTTATAAAAAAATGAAAGAGTACGGTAAATATAATGAAGATTTATATGTCTATGATTATATAAAACCAGATATTAGTTTAAGTGATAATAAAGATAAAATAATAACTAATATTAATCCTAAAAAAAGAATGGTTAGTTTAATATTCTTAGTAGATAGTGATCCTACTGATATACTAAATATAGTAAATAACTATAATACAAAAGCAAACTTCTTTATAAAAGATAAAATAGATATAGATTTTAAACCACATAATATAGGAATAGTATCAGAAGATTATGATACGATAGAGTGGTTAAAAATAATTACTAAAGATAAATATTGTTTAGCAAGTGATAATAATAAACCATGTATAGATAATGATTTATATATTATAAAACCATTTAATATATCTAGTAATACACCACTACTTGATGTTAAGAACAATTTAGATAATAATAAAATACTATTATTTACAGTTAATAAAACACTAAAAAGAGAATTACCTAATATAATTATCTATATAAAAAGTAAAGGATACACAATAACTAATTTAGATGTGGCAGTACTTGAATAGAAAATAAAGAAACTATCAATTTGACAAAGATATATCAATATGCTAAGATAATCGCTAGTTTGAAGGGGCTTTTCAAACAAGAAAAGAGGATTTATGAAAAAAATAAAAGAATTAAAAGTATACGCTGGTATGCTAGCACTTGCAGCATCTACATTAGTTGGATGTGCTAATAACAAAAAGAATACGGTTTCACAAGAACCAACAAAAATAGTTACTGAAGTAACAGAGACACCTACTAATACAGTAACACCTACACCAGTAATAGAAGAGTCTAAAACTGTAACTGAACCATATTTTGCAATCAGTGCAATGGGGTCATTAGAACATTCTCAATATGATAGAATTCTTAGCTTATCAAAAGAAGATATAAAGTATTATATAGGAAAAGATGAATTAAGGGAATTTGATGTTAAATGTACTCCATCTGAGTATTCTTTACTTAAAGGCACAGGAATAGCAATGGATTTTGCCCTTTCTTATGCGTCACTTGATAAGAATACTAAATTGAGTGAAACAGAAAAACAATATCTTAGAGAAGGCATAAAAAATTTAGAAATTGAATATAACGAAGGTAATCTTCCAAATATGCCTTTAGCGCCTCTTAATCATACACTTGAAAATTGTGAAGTTAAAGATGTGTATGATGAAGATGATTATAGATGTAAGTTTAATCCATTTGAATGCTGTGTTTATAGAAATACACGTCTTGTAACAACTGAATACGGAAGAAAATATGCATTAATTAAAGGTGTATTTGGATACGGTTCAACAGAAGTTTATGATGTAATAGATGGTAAGACAGTATTAAGTAGTACTTCTGAATATGTATTTTTAAATTCAACAGACGGAAGTATAATAAACATGCAAAAACTTGGTGAAAGATTTGAAAAAGGTTTAGCTGAAATACTTGCTGCTATTGCTATGGATGAAATACATATTCGTTATACTAATCCAGAAGTTGAACATATGGACGAAGTTGAAATACTAGATAAGTATCTTTATCCTGCAAAAATGACAATTGGTGATTATGCAGCCAATGGATATTACAATTATATTAGAAGTACACCTGTTTGGATGCCAACAACAGAATTACCACACATAGAAGAGTACTATAGCCAGTTTTATCCAGACAAAACAGAATTTTGGATTGGAGATCGTGATAATGTAGTTTCGATTGCTGATAAAAAATTTGTTCAATATCTTGATCCATTACTTTTATATGTAGAAAATTTATGTAGAGTAATAGAAGCTAATGATACAGATGATTTACATGGTTTAAGTCCATCAGATGTAGCTAAAAGCACAATTGGTAGTATGTGTCATAATTTTCAAGGATATTATGTACCTTGTCCATATGAACCTGAAGATGTTTCTACACCTGTGATATCAGGCCCAGTAATAGAATACTATCTATATATGCAAGTTGATGCGATATTTAAGAACGAAGAAAAATCTAAAGAAAAAACTATAAACGGAGATTAATCATCTCTGTTTTTTTGAATATAATATATATAAGAATAACTAAATATAGTTAATAAAGTATTAAAAAAGAGAATTATTATCTTAAAGATTATGCAATAAATTTAGATGGTTCAACACTTGAATAGAAGAATAAAATGTGCTAACATATTATGTAATTGTTTAGGAGGAAATATGTTATACGGAGGGAAAAGTTTTACTGTTGAAGGTGATACTATAATAATACGTTATTTTGATGGAACAGTAAAAGAAGAAAAATACACTAAAGAAAGAGTAAAAGAGTTATTAAATGAAATGTTAGAAGAAGCAAAGGAACTTGTAAAGCAGCGTGAAAGTATTTCAGAATATATTGATGAATGCAAACGTAAAGAAATTGATTATAAATTTAAAGGAGATGTTGCATGGGTAGTTTCAGCTATTTCCGCACCATTTTTAGGTTTGGGAATAAGTAGTAGTGATGCACATATTTCTATAAAAATCGCATCAGTCTTCTTATTTTTAACAGTTTTGATTCGAAGTTTAAAATATAGTTTAAAGTCAATAGAGTATTCTGAAAATGCAGATGAACTACATAGTAAATTTGTTTATTTCGAAAACCTAGCGGAATATTTGGATTTAGTAAAGGAATACAAAGATTTGGGTATGAAATTAAATATGCAATCAACTAATCCACCATTACCACCATTAGATATTAATACATTTGATGAATATAATAAGGCAGGAGTTTTAACTGACATTTTATTAGAAGCTACAAATAATTTGTGGGCAGTCGCAATAGAAAAATGTTTAAATAAAGTGATGGAGAATTTGAAAAAATTTATAAAAACTAATTCAGAACCTGCAATAATAGAAAAAATAAAAAGGGAAATGGATGAGGAGAAGGTGCCTGCTATAAATACTTATAATCATTTAGATGATTATCATTATGAACATAAACCTAAAGTATTATCAAAAGTATTAGTAAATCCATTTAAAGATTTAGAAATCTAAATCTTTTTTTTATGTTATAATAAAATAGGTGATATGTATGACTGAGTTACTTGCTCCTGTTGGAAATATGGAATGTTTAAAAGCTGCTATAAACGGTGGATGTGATGCTGTTTATTTAGCGGGTATTAATTTTGGAGCTAGATCTTTTGCAGGCAATTTTAGTAATGAAGAATTAATAGAAGCTATAAACTTATGTCATTTATATGGTGTAAAAGTATATGTAACAGTTAATACATTAATATATGATGTTGAAGTAGATAGGTTTTTAAACTATATAGATTTTCTACATAGTAATAATGTAGATGCAGTAATAATGCAAGATATAGGTATGATAGATTTAGTTAGAAAAACTTATCCAAATCTAGAAATACATGTATCAACACAAACACATATTCATAATTTAGAAGGAGCTAAATTATGTGAAGAATTAGGAGTTAAAAGAATAGTTCTTGCTCGTGAAACACCTATTGAATTAGTTAAAGAAATAAAAGAAAATACTAATCTAGAAATAGAAATATTTGTACAAGGCGCTTTATGTATGTCTTATTCAGGACAGTGTTTAATGAGTTATTTAATAGGTGGTAGAAGTGGTAATCGTGGTACATGAGCACAACCTTGTAGACAACCTTATAGTTTAATAATAGATAATGAATTAAAA
>JAEEGL013808471.1_pt1 | contig 19368 bp, 14 predicted proteins | sample 9134231 | NCBI WGS metagenome assembly JAEEGL01 (sample SAMN16246548, study PRJNA631951) | gut metagenome | biome: gut microbiome; feature: rumen; material: fiber-attached | host: Bos | place: Iran: Karaj | collected 2018-10
ATTCAAAGGCCGTATCATATGTTGAAAAGGCGGCAAAGGATCCCTGTTTTCTGAAAAAGGAACAGGAATATTTTCTCAGGCGGTACAGGGAAAATTATTCACCGGAAAGCTGTCTTAAGGAACACCTTCGGATATATGATAAGATATATGAAGGAAGAATAAAAAAAGGATACAGCAGTTAACGAGTGATCACTATTTGGCATGAGTACAGGAAATGAGGATAAAAACAAAGAAATATCCCCGCTTCAGGGTTTTTTAAGATACTTTTACGGCAATTTTGTGGTATTGCTGCTGGGTTTTGTATCCATTCCCCTGATCACCAGAGTCATGTCAAACGAGCAGTATGGCAGGACCGGGATGTTTACCAGCGCGGTTACGGTGCTGTATATCTTTGCCATCCTTGGCATGGATCAGACTTATATCAGGTACTATTATCAGAAGGGAGTTGACAGAAGGGAGCTGATGGCCAGATGCCTTTTACCTTCTCTGGGAATAGTTTCTGCCATATGTGTTATTTATGCCCTGTTATCAAAAACTGCAAATGCTTTTCTCTTTGACAGTCAGGGTACAGACCTTACTTTGCTTGTTATATCGTACACTGTTATTTCGGTTTTTGAAAGGTTCTTATTTTTAGATATCAGAATGTCACAAAACGGCAGGTTATATTCAAACTTGAATATTTTGTCGAAGGTGACATATATAATCCTGATTATTTTATTCGCCAAGATCAAAGGCGATGATTTCAGGGTCGTACTGTGGGCGATGACCCTTTCCCTTGGTTTTATAACTATCGGTATTTTAATCAGGTATTTAGTGCTGAATTTTGACACAAAAATTGCAAAAAATAATATTGAGCGGCTGAGTCAAAAAGAGCTTTTTTCCTACGGAGCCCCGTTTATACTGGTGTTGTTGCTGGAATGGCTTCTTTCATCCTGCGACAAATGGTCCCTGAGAATCTGGTCCGATTACGGGGAGCTGGGCATATATAATTCGGCCATGAACATCATGTCGATCCTGCTTACGTTCAAGGCGACGTTTGTGGCGTTCTGGTCTCCGGTGGCTATGCAGAAATATGAAAACGATAGCTATGAGAACTGTGTGAGCTTTTTCAAATCTGCTTTTGATATCACTCGTTTTCTTTGCATGGAAGCCGGCATCTGCCTGATCCTGTTCAGAGGTGTTATTGTTCTGATCCTGGGGAGCAGATACAGGGGAGCGGTACAGATGATACCCTTCCTCACCCTTATGCCCGTGTTCTCCATCCTGTTTGAAATAACAAACCAGGGAATAAAGTTTAAGAAGAAGAATCACTATTTAAATTACGGGTCGTTATTTGCAATTATCGCCAACCTGGCGGGCAATGCCCTTCTGGTTCCGGTGTACGGAGGAAGAGGAGCGGCGATCTCTACGGGAATAACCTATCTGCTGTATTTTACCATCGGGACCTTTTTTTCCGAGAAATGCTATGAAGTGGGTTATGACGGTAAAAAGACCTTTATATTGGGGAGCGTGCTGGTGATCTATGCGGCTGCAGCCACTGTTCTGAAGCCTTCGGCAGCAGATGCGGTTATCGGTGTGGCAGCCCTTTTATCGGTATTGATCCTAGACAGAAAGACCTTTACCCAATGTGTTGAATATGTAAAGGGATTTATACATAAGAATAAGTGAACGGGAGTTAACTGATGTCTGAAAAAGGATTCTGGAGAATTTATGATATATGCAGGATCGTACTGCTTATAATCTTTGGCCTGCTTTTTGTTGTTGCCAGTCTGGTATATAACAGTGAAAAGCTGACGGATATCTTTCCGGTCCGTCTGTTTACCGACCAGCATATCTATCAGGAGGAGGATTATGCCAAGAGGGAGAGACCGGATGCGTATCTTCGCGAGCTGATCAGATACAAACAGGTCTATGTGCCCATAGATGTGAAAAATTACAGCTTTTATAATCCCATAAAGGATGAGGATGAGAGGGGTTCGGGTTTTGTGAGACGGTATTATACCGAGAATAATTACGCGCGGTATTTTAAGGAGTATTCAAAGCTGTGCAGTGTCGATGTTACCCTTCCTCAGGTTGACGACGTTAAGGCTGTCATGGATGATAGGAGAGATGATTTTACCGATATGGGTATCGCCAATGATATGCTCAGGTATACTTTTCTTCTGAATAAGGAGCATTCAAAGGAGACCAAGTATTTCTGGTATTCCTGGTATTATTACAGTTTTGCCATAGAAGAGAACATGTTTCCCCATATCTATATCATGAAGGACAGCTGTGAGGCTTCGGATGAGCTGGCTGTTTTCTGGGATGAGGGAGAGAACCTCTATGTCATGGGACTTTCGGATTATGAGTCCTCATTTAAGGCGGATTTCGGTGAGGTGACAGACTGATATGAACAGAGAGTTTTTATATATGATCGGTCAGATATTCTGTATCGTCCTGCTCTATGCGAGCGGTTATCTTTTTCTGCGCCTTCTGGAGGATGTGACCATCAGGTGGCAGAATAAGCGTTATAATGCAAATCTTAAGAAACAGGCCAAGAATTCCCACAGCAGGGCCAGATGGAGATATATGCTCTCCTTTCCCACCGGACTGGCGCTTTATTGTCTTACAGGCTTCTTTTTGCTGGTGTTTTCCTTCCCTTTTACCCCTGTGACCCTGGCTCTTGTCTACTGCATCATATTTATGATGCTCCTGTACTTTTTCATAGAGACAAGGAAGGATTTCCTCATGCCCAGGCAGGTCAGGCTGAATCTCATCTGTCAGCTGTCCATAGTTTTTCTGGTGGCATTGGTATGCTGCAGCGGTCTTTTGGCCATAAGCATATCCAACGATTCCTATTATTATTATTCGGTATATCCCCAGACCATAGTAAAGGAAGGTTTTTATCTGCGTTCCTTTGATGTGTTCCTGACCGATGTGGGTCAGGCTTCCGCCATCATAGGTACGCTGCCCTGGTTCTTCGGCTTCGAGAATACCTACGGGATCCAGCTTTTCCTGGGCTTTAACATGGCGGGGGTATATGGTGTGGCCATCTATGAGAATGTATATCAGTATCTGCCGGGAAAGGCTGATATAAAGATCACCAGAAGGTCCGTCGCCACGGCGCTTTCTCTTTTTTCGGTGCTCATACTCATCAGTTCCACCTGTTTTTACGTAATGAGCCGCTGGTCTTTGGCCAATATCTATTTTATGACTTACTTTTTCATAGCCTTTGCACTGACCATCAGGATATCAGGCGGAGAGGATGTACTGACGCGCAGGGACAGGGCTTTGATGACCCTTTTCATGGCCATGTTGTCTATCCTGAGGATGGAGGGCGGAATGTTTGCGGGACTCCTTATCCTGTGCGCCTGTGCCATGAATATCTCAAAAAGGGTTCTCCTTATGAATTATACCCTGCCTGTCTTTGTAACACAGATACCGTATTACATAATGGTGTATGCTGTATTGAGGGTTGATCCGCTTTACAGCTTTTTAAGGACATCGAATGTGATCGTAATGCTTGTTTTCCTGCTTCTTATAGTCGGATATATAGCTTTTGTCCGGGACAGGCTGTTCAGGGAACGGGGGGTATTGTATGCCGTTTTGCTGATAGCCGCCCTCTTTGTGGGAAACGCGCTGATCTGTTTTATCAGCACAGAGCGCTATGTGGGAAATCTCAGGTTTTTCAAGAGCAACCTGTTGAATGCAAACGGCTGGGGCTTTTTTGTATATCTTGTGATAGTGCTGATAGTACTGATGCCCTGGGGAAAGAATCTGTTCAAGGGTACTCTTTTCCCTCTTACCTTTACCATAGGCTATCTGTTCTTTACGGTTGCCCTTTGTTGGGCCAGAGACGGTACCTTAAGGGAAGGGATAGGGGATTCCGGAAACAGGGTCCTCATGCAGATCGTTCCTTTTGTGCTGTATACCCTCACCTTTATGCTGGTGAGGAAAAGGGATGAGGCTTCGGAACAGTAGATGGAAAACAGTATTTATATCCATATTCCTTTTTGTGTCAAAAAATGCGATTATTGTGATTTCCTTTCTTTTGGGGTAAATTTCCACGATGAAGCTCTGAGAGAGGAATATGTGAAGGCTCTGATCGGTGAGATAGGGAATACTCCGAAGGCTTCGGGACCTGTATCAACCGTATATCTGGGAGGCGGTACTCCTTCCCTGCTTACAGAGGGACAGCTGGAGCGGATAATGGATGCTCTCCGGTGTGAATATGAGTTTCAAAGTGATGCCGAGATCAGCATGGAAGTGAATCCGGGGACAGTGGATGAGGAAAAGCTTCATAGTATCGGTAAAGCCGGGATAAACAGATTGTCCATCGGAGTCCAGTCCTTTGATGACAAAGAGCTTAAGCTCCTCGGCAGGATCCATGACAGGGATGCGGCCCTTAGGTGCTGTCTGATTGCAAAAAAACAGGGGTTTACAAATGTTAACATCGATCTGATGCTTCATATTCCGGGACAGAGCATGGAGAGCCTTCGCAGGAATCTTGAGACAGTGAAGGAGCTTTCTCCGGAGCATATATCCTGTTACAGCCTGATCATAGAGGAGGGCACACCGTTTCATGGCAGATACCGTGAAAGGCCTTTCGATGAAGAGACTGAGGGACTCAGGGAGGCTTTTGTCAGAGAGAGCCTTTGCGGGATGGGGTATGTGCGTTATGAGATATCCAACTATTCCCGGCCGGGATCTGAGTGCAGACATAATCTTGGCTGCTGGCACAGGAACCCTTACAGGGGATATGGACTGGGGGCGGCCAGCCTTTTTTATGACGGATCGGGAAACGAGTACAGGTTCACCGGTGAAAAAAATATTCAGGTTTACATAACTCGAATGAACTCGAGGCAGCCCGGGGACCCTTTCGATATGGGAGCCCCTCTTACAAAGGAAGAGAGGATGGAGGAGTTTATGTTCCTGGGGCTGCGCTGTACCGGGGGTATCATGGAAACGGATTTTTCTGATTCCTTCGGAGAAACGGTTACCGGAGTGTACGGACCTGTCATTGACAGATACCTGCAGACGGGCTTTATGTCAAGAGAGGAAGGCAGGCTGTTCCTGACTGCGAAGGGCCTGGATGTTTCAAATGTGATAATGTCGGAATTTTTGTTATGAGTGAAAGCGGTGAAAGAGGATTCAGAATAAAAGAATATTTTCCTTTGCTCCTCCTTCTGGCAGGCGGGCTGGTCCTGGCGGTACGTGGCTGTTATTCCTTTTGTTATTCGGACGAGACCTTTTATTTTTCCACGGCTCACAGATTCCTGTCGGGGGACAGGCCTTTTGTACATGAATGGTTTCCCACCCAGATGGTGAGCCTGATCCTCATGCCCTTTCTGTATCTGTTTAAAAGGCTGACGGGCTCCTATGACGGCCTGATCCTCTACTTCAGGCTCTTGTATGTCATATACGAGACGGCTGTGGCCGTTTTTATATACCGGATCCTGAAAAAGGAGTATACCGGTTTTGCCGCGCTTGTGGCGGCTTTGTTTTTTCAGTTTTATACCCATCTGAACATAGCGACGCTTTCGTATTATACGATCTCCGTCAGCATGTTTCTCATCTGTATGCTTTTGATACAGAGTGCTTATCATGATCCGGATATGTTTACGGAGGGATCCGTGCAGCGAAAACGTTCCGACCGGGCGCTGATCCTGTCGGGAAGCGCGCTCTCCCTTGCTGTTTTGTCCCTTCCCACCCTTGCTGTGGCTTATTTCCCCGTTGTGCTTTTCAGCCTTATCCTTTCCTTTATTATAAAGAAGGAGGGGAAAAAGCTCAGAAGAGTGCTTTTTCTCAATTTCTGCGGTATAGTGCCGGTGGCGGCATCGGTACTTATCTATCTGTTTGCGGTCACCGGGATAAACGGTATGGCGGACAATATTTCCTATATCCTCTCCGATGAGGAGCATACCCAGAGCATGATATATCCCTTTAAGAATTTTTTTATTTCCGTGTTTGATGTATTTGGCAGGGGGTACGTGATACTTTGCCTTCTGCTTGCCCTGGCAGGACTTTTATATTCCTTCAGGGAAAAACTGAAAAGGTTCATTCCTTTCATATGTCATCCGGCGGTAAATCCCCTGCATGTAAAGGGACTCCTGCTCTTTCTGGATACGCTGTTGTTTGCATATGCCGCCGAAAAGGGAGTCTGGCCCCATACCGGTTTTACGGGGACTATGGTCTGTCTTTTTGCCCTGCCTGTATTTGCAGCCACCGAGAACGACCTAAAACAGATCAGGATGTTCCTGACGGTGTTTCTGGGGGGGCTGGTATTTTCCATGGTCTTTTCATATTCCTCCATGTGCGATCTGTATGTCATCAGCATAGGCCATAATCTGGCGGCCGTGGCCGGGATCTGTTTCTGCGTGCGTTATATCGAAGATCTTCGAAGGATATCGGTAAAAAAGAACGGTCTGGAGGAAGTCTATGCTTATCAGATAGTTTTTGTCCTGGCCCTGGCCCTGTTTACCTGCATCAGCCTGAGGCTTGTCAATGTTTACAGGGATGCGCCTCTTTCGCAGCTGAAATACAGGATAGGCTCAGGGGTGGCAAAGGGACTTTACACGACGAAGGAGCATGGGGCAGAGTATGAAAGCCTGTTGTCGGATATCAGAAAGAATACCGAAGGTGAAAAACCGGTGCTGTTCACCAAGCTTCTGCCCTGGGGCTATCTGGAGAGCGGGGGTGATTGTGCTTCCTATACCACATGGAGAGTTCCCCTTTCCTCCGAAAGGCTTAAGGAATACTATGAAGTGCATCCCGAAAAGCTTCCGGAGGTGGTATTTCTGCTGAATGATCAGGTGGGGAGCTATGAGCAGTGCGGTGATGTGGAAGCCGACCCGGAGCCGAACAAAAATGAAAGGGAAGGTTTTGTGTGGGATCTGGTAAACGGTTCCGGTTACAGGCCTGTTGCCGGTGAATATGTGACTATATACAAAAAAAATGCCGATCCTTCATTTTGAGTATCCTTCGGTCCAGGACGATCTCATCCCAGCCCTTTGGCAGGGGAGTGTCCCAGTCAAAATCCTGGGGGTGCAGGCACAGCTTCAGCATGGGAGCTTTGGATAAATAGACTTCGAATCTCTTCAGCTCGTATTCGTCTATATAACCGTAGACATACAGGGCTGACAGTATGTAGACAGGATTGTTCTTTCCGGCAGGGATCAGCTCGTCGGCCGGCAGGCTTTCGATCCTTTGGCAAAGCATCAGGCCGGTTTCCTCATCGTAGCGGATCATTCCCGAGAACAGGGCGTCTACCATTCCGGCGTAGCTTAAGGCACTCTTTTTTTCTTTCAGTTTTTCGAGCAAAAATATCTGGGCGTCTTTTTTTAGACAGGAGAGGAGCTGACCGAATATACCCACGCTTGTCTCATAGGAACAGTCTGCGGTCAGATTGTAGAACCTGAGGAAGGCTTTGTTGTTCACAGGGTATGGATAGTCGTAAATTTTTTCGGGTCGGAATAAAAGCTGCGAAAAAAATCCGCTTTCGATCACAAAACCGGTCAGGTTGTCTTTTTGTGCCGGAAGAGAATGGTCTTCAAACACTTGCGTTACCAGATCAAAGACAAGCCTCCGCTTTTTCTTTTTTTCGCCTGCAGAGCGGCCCATAAGGCAGAGCCGGGTGGTTTTGAAGATCTGTTCTTTGAGGATCTCTTTTTGTTTTCCTTTGAGATCGTTCCAGTTTTCGCAGATGTAATGAAACAGGTCCCTTAGCTTATCCATAAGTTATGTAACCTCCTTTTTTGATCATAAAACTAATGACTACGGGATAATGATATCATTCCGGTTAACATAAAGTCCATTTGAGCATCGATACAATTTGTAGTGCATTTGCGATTTTTTGCTACAATATAGGGGATTTTTTTCTTCCACGGTTTGACAGTGGGGGCGTGGAATGATAGGATAAGATGATTATGGTTTTTTTAGGTAATGATGCAGGATATGAGTGATAAGGTAAAAATAGAGCTTGGTTCAAAGAACATACTGGTCACCGGAGCGGCCGGATTTATCGGCAGCTATCTGTGCAGGCGGCTTTTAAAGGATTTTAAAGGGATAAAGGTCATAGGTATCGACGATATGAACGATTACTATGACGTAAGGATAAAGGAAAGCAGGCTGGAGGGACTTCTTTCGGATGAGAGCTTTGTCTTCATCAGGGGGGATATAGCCGATGCAGCCCTGGTGGGAAAGGTCTTTTCGGAATATGAACCGTCGGTGGTGGTGAATCTGGCGGCCCAGGCGGGAGTCAGATATTCCATAGAGAATCCGGATGCATACATAAGGGCGAATATCGTCGGCTTCTACAATATAATAGAGGCCTGCAGACATTCCTACGACCATGGCAGGACGGGAGTGGAGCATCTGGTCTATGCATCCAGCTCCTCTGTTTACGGAGCGAATTCCACCGTGCCCTATCGTACACAGGAGAGTGTGGATTCTCCGGTGAGTCTTTATGCCGCCACCAAAAAATCCAATGAACTGATAGCCCATTCTTATGCGAAGCTTTACGATATCCCCTGTACGGGACTTCGCTTTTTTACGGTCTACGGCCCGGCGGGACGTCCGGATATGGCTTATTTCGGCTTTACCGACAAGCTTAAGGCCGGAGAAAAGATCAGGATATTCAATTACGGAAACTGTGAAAGGGATTTTACCTATATAGATGATATTGTGGAGGGCGTGGTGCGAGTCATGCAGGGCGCTCCTGCGAGGCTTAAGGGTGAGGACGGTCTGCCGGTTCCTCCTTATGCCCTTTACAATATAGGAAATTCCCATCCCGAAAACCTTCTTCATTTTGTGGATGTGCTTCAGGAGGAACTGGTGGAAGCCGGAGTGCTGCCGGCGGATTATGATTTTGAAGCGCATAAGGAGCTGGTTCCCATGCAGCCGGGAGATGTGGCCGTGACTTACGCGGATACCACTCCTTTGGAAGAGGATTTCGGATTTAAGCCGTCCACTCCGCTGCGTGAAGGTATCCGGAGTTTTGCCCGCTGGTATAAGGACTTTTATCATGTCTGAGGGACCGAAGGGGAAAAAACTGAACATACTCATGGTATCCCATGAATATCCGCCCATAGGAGGCGGAGGGTCAAATGCCTGTATGTTCTTAAAGAGTGAATTCTTAAGAAGGGGTCACCGGGTGACCCTTGTAACTGCCAGATTCGGCGACCAGCCGCTTCATGAGAGACTGTCGGCCGGGAATGTGAGCTTTTCCGGCAAGGATGAGACACAGGAACAGTGCATGGACATCTACAGGGTGAAGTGTGCCCGTAAAAGAAAGGAACACTGTTCCTTCACCGAAATGCTGGACTATGTACTGAAGGCCATGCCCCTTTGTTCTTCTCTCGTAAAAAAGGAGGAGTATGACATCTGTATGGTGTTCTTCGGTATCCCCGGCGGAGTAGCGGGCTGGTATCTGAAGAAGAGATACCGTCTTCCTTATATTGTCAGGTTCGGAGGCGGGGATATCCCCGGTTTCCAGGAGCGGTTCAAAAGTATATATAAGCTGGTGGCCCCTTTTGTGAAACAGATATGGAAGGAGTCCTCGGCTCTGGTGGCAAACAGTTCGGGACTAAGGGATTTTGCCCTGGCTTTTTGCGATAAATACAACATAGAAGTTATACCTAACGGCGTCGATCCGGCATCGTTTATGGCAGAGAAAAATGAGGATCATGATACTTCAAAGGAGTTAAGGCTCCTGTTTGTGTCAAGACTCATAGAGCGGAAGGGACTTCAGTTCCTTATTCCCCGTCTTTCGGAGATAGAAAAAGCCTGTAAACGGTCGGTAACCCTCACTGTCGTGGGGGATGGACCCTACAGGGAGACTTTGGAGGAAATGGCAAAAGAGTCCGAAGTGTCCGATAAGGTCTTTTTTGAGGGCCAGAAGGATAAAAAGGATATCCCGGCGTATTTTGGCAGGTCTGATATCTTTGTACTGCCGTCCATGAGAGAGGGGATGCCGAATGTGGTCCTGGAGGCCATGGCGGGGGGACTTCCCATAGTGATGAGTGCCTGCGAAGGTTCAAAGGAACTGGTGGACGGAAACGGTTACATTGCCGGGGATGATTTTGCCGCCACCCTGATCAGGGCCATAAATGAAGGCAATCTGTCAGAGATGGGAGAGGTCAGCAAAAAAAGAGCCGAAGAGATCTTTTCCTGGAAAAATACCGCCGACCGGTATCTTGAGCTGATGGAGAAGGCTGTAGGGAACAGCTGACGGGAAGTGTCATTCCGGGCGAAGCAACAGGAAGAATCTTTATAGAGGGATCATTATGAAGAGTGTATCGGTAGTAGTACCTGTATATAATGAAGAGGGAAATGTTAAGGAGCTTCATGAACAGATCTTAAGGACCTGTCTGGAGGCGGGGCTGGATTTTGAGATCATATTTGTGGACGACGGTTCCGGTGATGATACCGTGGCTATCTGCAGACAGCTCACCCCTTTAAAGCTTATTGAATTCAGAAGGAATTTTGGGCAGACTGCGGCCATGGATGCGGGTATAAAGGCCAGTACCAAGGATTATATCGTTACCATGGACGGGGATCTGCAGAACGATCCTGCCGAGATCCCGAATCTGATCAGATATCTGGAGGAAAACGATCTGGACGTGGTTTCCGGCTGGAGAAAGCACAGACAGGATACCTTTTTCAAGAAATTTACCTCCAGGGGAGCAAATGTCCTCCGCTCCATCATAGTAAAGGACGGGATCCACGACAGCGGCTGTTCTCTTAAGATATATAAGAGAGAATGCTTTAAGGGCGTGAACCTTTACGGGGAACAGCATCGTTTTATACCCGCCCTGCTGAAGATAAAGGGCTTTAAGATCGGGGAAATGGTGGTCAATCACAGAGCCAGGGTGGCGGGCAAGACAAAATATAACTGGCACCGCACCGTAAAGGGCTTCGTGGACATGGTCTCCGTGTGGTTCTGGAACAAGTATGCCTCCAGACCTCTTCATATCTTTGGAGGACTGGGAATGTTCTTCATGCTGCTGGGAGGTATCTGCGGCATCGAAACCGTGATCATCTTCCTTAAGGGGTTTAAGCTGAACCGTTTTATCATGTGGCCGTTGATGACCGTGTTTTTCTGTATCATTGGCCTTCTGATGTTTGTGTTCGGTCTCATGAGCGAGATCATGATTAAGACGTATTACGGCGTCCATGTTGACACGCCGTATTGTATAAAGGATGTGAACGTCAGGGAGGAGATCCCGGTTCTGCCTGACAAAACGAAAAAGGATTCACCGCAAAAGGAAGGTCATTCGGACAAACATGGAAAAAATAAAAAGCGCCGTAAATAAATATTATCATTTCTTTTTCATAGCGCTGATACTGTTTTTCAGGGGTTTTTATCTCCTGAACGGCTGGGGACTGGGACATATGGCGGCAGATTCCGGATCTTACCTCTATGCGGATCTGTCCATATCGGCCCTGGGCGGCAGGGTGCCTCTTTATCCTCTCTTTCTTAAGGTGTGCAGGCGTATGGTCCGCTGGGATGAGGCTATGGCGGGAGCCGTTGCCGGGATATTGCAGCATATCATGTCGCTTCTGGTCCTGATCCTTTTGTACAGGGTGTTGCTCACGGTCACGCATCTGAGGCTTCTGGCCTGGATCACCGTGCTGTTTTACGGCTGTAATGTGGCTCTTTTAAACTGGGACAGTGCAGTCATGAGCGAGTCCATCGCCATCGACCTTGTGATAGTGTTCATCTATGTGACGGTCAGATATATCAAGAGCAGGTCGGCGCTGTGGGGCTGTCTGGCAGTCCTGGTATCCGTGGCCGCGGCTATGACGAAGCCCACCTGTGCCGTGCTCACCGGCGTCTGTATAGTGCTTGCCATCATCCAGTTTTTCAGATTCAAAAGAATGAGAAAGACCGTGATCAAGGTATCGGCGGTGATACTGCTGGCTGTTCTGTTTTATATGGCCTACTGTGCCAACACATACAGGAACTACGGAGTCTTTAACCTGACCAAGCTGGCCCCCAGACATAATCTGGTCACTGTTCTGGTGACTCGGAGTTACTTTAATTATCCCGATGAGGAGCTGGTCAAAAAGATAGATGCCATAGTAAAGGAAGATGAGGCGGCAGGGATCAACATCAGAAGGTATCCCACTACCAATAAGGTCATGGCTCTCTTCGGTGATGACCAGAAGACCCGTAACATCGCTCTCACCAAATTTAACAAATACTGTGCCAAAACGGCGAGGATGGATCATTTTTGGTTCCATATACACAATATTACCGATTACTGGGATATCCCTTATGAGAATACGGACTGGCAGCTTTGGGATTACGCGATAGAGTATTCCGCCTTTGAGCGCGGGGTATACTGGATCATGAAATACGTTTTTTCTTCCATGCATATATGGTTTTCGTTTCTTATGCTGGCCGTGACTTTGGTCATGAGCATATATACGGCGGTCAGGGATAAGGATGTCCCCTGGTACTGGCTGGGTATGTGGGGGAGTATGACGGTGCTGCTCTATGCGGTATACAAAAATGCCTATGCATCTTTTTACAGGCATACGCTTTTCGTGCTGCCCTTTGTATATATCAGCCTGGCCATGCTCATATCCATTGCAGTCAGGCTGATCATAAAAAAATATTTAAAAAAACAAAAAAAACAACAGGGTTAATTCGTATAAATAAGCAGTGAAGGTTTTTCCTTTGCGATATCAGATTTTGCTGTGGCGGCAGGCACGATTCTTTTTAGAATGTTGATGCCACTGAGAAGCACGGATTACGAAGACATGGTCGGGTCGTCACTTCCGTTGATTCGGAATCTTTGTTTCAAGGTAAGTCGGCAGTGTGAACGATTGATAACCGACTCGAGACGGATAATGCATGATCCGCAGAGGATTTGTCGGATGAGGGTCGACGGGTCTTTGTCCGATACGGATTTGGATTGTTTGCTCGCGCCTGCCTGCAGATCTGCCGGTTATTTATGACGGACTTTAGCCCCGGAGTTTTTACTCCGGGTTTTTTGTGAGGAAAAATGCTTTTTAACTCCATACAGTTCGCTGTCTTTTTCCCCATAGCGGTACTGGTTTATTTTTTAATCCCATACAGATTTCGCAATATCTGGCTTCTTCTGACCAGCTATTTTTATTATATGTGCTGGAAAAAGGAGTATGCACTTCTGATGCTTGCATCCACCCTTATTACTTATTTAAGTGCCCTGTTTATGGAAGGGAGAAGTGCTGCCGGCAAAAAGGCCGCGGTGGCTGTGAGTTTTGTCCTTAACCTGTCGATCCTGGGTTTTTTCAAATATTTCCATTTCTTTTTTGACTCCCTTGATCTTCTTGTAAAAAAAGCCGGAGGGGATCTTCCCCGGCCCGCTTTTGATGTGCTGCTGCCGGTGGGTATATCCTTTTATATCTTCCAGGCCCTGTCCTACACCATGGATGTGTACCGGGGAGAGGTGAAGTGTGAGAAGAATTTTCTGAAATATGCCCTTTTCGTATCCTTCTTTCCCCAGCTGGTGGCCGGTCCCATAGAGCGGTCCAAAAATCTGCTGAGCCAGTTCGATGAAAAACACGAATTTGAATATCAAAGGGTAAGGGACGGTCTCTTCAGAATGCTCTGGGGGTTCTTTCTGAAGCTGGTGCTGGTATCCAGACTGAGCGTCATAGTGGATCTGATATACGGCAACAGTCCGGACTGCACGGGTTATCAGCTGGTGCTGGGCACTTTTTTCTTTGCCCTTCAGATATATTGCGATTTTTCGGGATATTCGGAGATCGCCATAGGGGCGGCGAAGGTTCTGGGCTTTAACCTTATGGAGAATTTTAGGCAGCCATTTTTTGCCGCTTCCTGCAAGGAACTGTGGAACCGATGGCATATTTCCCTGAATACCTGGTTTCGGGATTATCTGTATTTCCCTCTGGGGGGCTCCAGAAAGGGTGTATTTCGCAAATATCTGAACCTTATGATCGTCTTTGCCGTCAGCGGCCTATGGCACGGAGCGGCCTGGACCTTCGTGGTGTGGGGCGTGCTTTCGGGCCTGTTCCAGGTCATGGGAGATATACTGAGGCCGGTGAGAAATAAACTGAGGGAGCTTTTGCATCTTGACGAAAAAAGCCGATTCCTTCATGTGCTGTCGGTTGTCATCACCTTTATGTTTTTCTGTCTTTCCCTGGTATTTTTCAGGTCACAGTCCATGGAACAGGCGCTGGAGATAATGAAAAGCATATTCACTGCCTTCGATGCGTCAAGCATCCTCACCACCTCCCCCGCATCCCTGGGACTGGGGGTATTTCACCTTGCGATACTTGTTTTTTCACTTATTATATTATTTGCGGTTGATTTATATAAAGAAAAAGGATATATTTTTACGGGAATATTTGCCCGTCGTCCCGTTTTGAGATGGGGATTTTATTACATGCTGGTGACACTTATCATCCTCTCGGCCAATTTCGGCGCACAGGAGTTTATTTATTTCAGGTTTTGATCATGAAAAAGCCAACTTATTTCAGGAAAAATTTTACACCATCCCTTTACCTGCTTAATCGTAAGTTTAAGGGACAGAGTACGCCCCTTGATTATCTGAGGGTAGTGAGGGACGGATTACTGCCCGGCAGGAGGCTGTATCCCAGACTGGTACTGGTGATGACCACCTTCTGTTCCTTAAGGTGCAGGGACTGTAACAATCTCATGGCCCGTTATGAGCATCCGTCACATTTTGAGCCTAAGGATCTGTTTTACGATCTGGAGGATCTGCTTGACGGCGTGGACACTCTGACGGAGCTGGAGCTCATCGGAGGGGAGCCCTTTATCTATCCGCACCTGGCTAAGGTCATTAAAAAGGCTCTCTCCAACAAAAAGATATTGTTTGTATCCCTTACCACCAACGGCACCGTTATACCGGATGAAAAGATGATGAAGCTTTTGTCCGATAAGCGCATCAGGGTGGAGATATCGGATTACGGCCTTGCAAACCAGAAGATCGATGATCTGGCGGAGGCTTTTGATTATCACGGCGTCAGGTATGACAGGAATCCCGATCTTTCCTGGGTGTCTCCCGGGGACGTGACAAAAAGAGGCAAATCCAGGGAACAGCTGGCTCAGGAATACCAGCAGTGCTTTTCCTTTAAATATTGCAATACCATTCTGAAGGGCAGGGTATATCACTGCAGCAGGGCGGCCCATCTGACTGACCTGGGATATATGGATCATCCGCTTGATTCCTATGATATACACAGGGTAAGGAGCCGCAGCCAGAAGAGGGATGATTTTAAGCATTACTGGCTGGCACCCTATACCATGGCCTGCGATTACTGCGACCATGCCCTTAAGAAAAAGGTGAGAGCGGGCATTCAGGAGGGTAGCGATGCTGTTTAATTCCCTCGCTTTTGCCATATTTCTCCCCATAGTCTTTATACTGTACTGGGCCTGTCCTCACAGATTCAGGTATATCGTGCTTCTCATCGCCAGCTATTATTTTTATATGAGCTGGAATCCGAAGTACGTTCTTTTGATTTTTCTCACCACTTTTGTTTCCTACGGCTGTGCCATACTTGTGGAAAAATATGCTCCCCATTCAAAGGCACGGGCAAGGTTCTGTATCTTCATTGCCCTGCTCATATGTCTGGGCGTGCTTTTTGTATTCAAATATTTCAATTTTGCCAGCAGCTCACTGTGCATGCTTCTTTCAAAGTTTGCCATCCCCCTGCATCCGGTGACCATAAAGGTCATGCTGCCGGTGGGTATATCCTTCTACACCTTCCAGTCCCTGTCCTATGTGATAGATGTGTACAGGGGCGAGGTTAAGCCCCAGAGGAATTTCCTGAAATATGCACTCTTTATTTCGTTCTTTCCCCAGCTGGTGGCCGGCCCCATAGAGAGGACAAAGAATCTGATGCCCCAGCTGTTTGAAGACCGTCCCTTTGATGAAAAAAAGGCGGTATGGGGCTTAAGGCTCATGCTGGTGGGTTTTATAAAAAAGCTGATCCTTTCGGATTTCCTTGCCATGTACGTGGACAGGATCTTCGATAATGTATACGGATATTACGGGATGACCTTCATCTTTGCGGCCATCTTTTTTACCTTTCAGATATACTGTGATTTTTCCGGCTACTCCGATATCGCCGTGGGCTGTGCAAAGCTTCTGAACATAGATCTGATGCAGAATTTCAACAGCCCGTATCAGGCGCTTTCCATCCGGGATTTCTGGAGCCGCTGGCACATTTCCCTTTCCACCTGGTTCAGGGATTATGTTTATATCCCTCTGGGAGGCAGCAGGTGCAGTAAGCTCAGGGCAGACGTGAATACCATGATCACCATGCTCATCTCAGGGCTCTGGCACGGGGCCAACTGGACCTTTGTGGTCTGGGGCGCTCTTCACGGCCTGTATCAGGTGGTGGAGAGAAGACTTAAGAAGGGACGCTTTAAAAATATCTTCGATGCGTCTTTTACAGAAAATCAAAAGCTTCAAAAACGTATATACACCGTAGGTCAGGGGATCATCACCTTTGCCCTTGTGGCATTTGCCTGGATATTTTTCAGGGCAAATTCCATGTCGGACGCGCTTTATGTGGTCACACATCTTCATAACGGCGTGATCCATGTGACAAAGGCTTTCTGGAGGATGATGATCGACATGACCCTTGACTGGGGCAAGCTGTTCAAGCTGCTCATCTGTCTGACGGGCCTTGGTATATACGACCTCTTTTCAAAAAAGAGAGATGTGCTTTCGGATCTGGACAGGATCCCCGTGGTCATCAGGTGGATGGGATATGTAGTCGTAGTGGCTGCCATTATCGTGGAAAAGGTACACGGCGGCACCACTCAGAGTTTTATTTATTTCCAGTTTTAGGGGTCATAGGACAGGATGAAAAGATTTATTTTAAAATGTGCCCTTTTTTTCGGTATCATATGTCTTTTGTTTGTTCCGGTGGCATATATCATAGATCCGTATAATGTCTTTCACGCCACCCACCCCATAGACCGTGGAGTGGAGCCGGACAAGGCTTATTTAAAGCCCTTGAACGTCATCAGAAAGCAGCAGGATTACGATTCCCTGCTCTTTGGTTCATCCAGGGTGGGATTTTTCGATGTATCCAGGATGAATGACGGCAGATATTACGACATGATGTCCTCGGAGGCAGTGCCCGCTGAGCACCTCATTACCCTGAAGGCTTTGATCAACAAGGGCTTTGTCCCGAAAAACGTGATAGTGGGAGTTGACGACATCACATATTTTGTGGATCCCGCACCCCATGACCAGGTGCTTTTCAGGAAGATGTACCCCTGGGACGGCAAGCTTTCCGAAAAGCTGGGTTTTTTCATAAAATTCATGGATCCCATCACCATCTATGATTCGCTGGATACCATGAGAGAGTACAATAAGGTGGATGAACACCGCTATGACAGGCTCCTGACCACAGGTACGGAACCTCTTGATATCGTTCCGAATTTTGATACGGAAAAGAATCTGGAGCCTTACTGGGCGGATTATTATATGCCCCGCAGCGAATCCCTGGAGGATATCAGGGAGCTGAAGGAACTATGCGATGAATATGGTATTAAGCTCACGGTATTTACCAATCCCGTGTTCGGACATACCTACGCCAAGGATATAGACAACGGCTATCTGGTCTTTCTCAAGGAGCTGGCCGGAGTCGTTGATTATTACAACTTCAGCGGCTTTAACGACGTGACGCTGGATACAAAGTATTATTATGAGAACAGTCACTACTCCACCGAGACTTCGAATATGATAATAGACAGGATCTTCTATGACAAGGTGGACGACAGACTTTTGTCCCAGGGCTTTGGCTACTATGTGACAAAGGATAATGTGGATGAGCTCATGGATATCCTGAACGATCAGGTGGTGAACTTCGATCTCCCTGTGAATACCTATGCGGATACGCTGAACCGCGTCCCCGAGGAGAGGGAGTGAAACTTTAACATACGGAGGAAATAAAATGAACCCCATCGGATTTATAAATTCCATTAGGAAATTTACCGCTTTCTCCCTGACGGCGGCTCTTCTTGCCACTGCACCGGGACCTGTCTTTGCAGGTGAGATACAGGAGGATGGCCCTTTGGCCGGAGCGGTTACAACGGCACAGGATGAGCTGACGGCTGAGGCAGCTGAAGCTGTACAGGCTGAGGCGACGGATGAGTCGGCAGCTATTATGAATGATCCCACTGCCATGAATGCCGGCGGTAATTTAGCTGAGGCTTCTGATGAGGAAGTGACGGAAATACAGGATGAGCAGCCTGTGGGCGAGGATGACAGCGGAATGGAGGGTGAAGAAGGCAGCGAGGCTACCGTTGATTATGACCCTGTCGCCCTTGTTTCGGCCCTTTCCGGAAGCGTCTGCGATCCTGCGGTCTTTTGGGCCACTCCCGTGGTGAATAAGAACGAGAATGTGGTAAAGCTTCAGTGGAAGATAAAGGGGGCCGGATTTTTTACGCTGGATTCCTACAGGCTGGACGGAACCTGTGAGTGTCTGCAGGTGCGCACCAAAAAGAAGAATTATACCGATACCCAGGCCTTTGCCAGCAAGAACAACCTGCTGGTATACAGACTGAGAGTCTTCGATACCATGGGGTCCTCCATGGGAGACTATGTGACTGTGCCCCGGGCGCAGATAATCTCCATAGCAAACGGCACCTCCCTGGGTACGGCCCAGGCTGTCTTTGTGAAGATGGGACCGCATTACAGATATGTGCTGGAAAGCGCGGCGAAAAAGAAATTTGACTCGGTGGAATCCGAGGTGTGGGCGGTTGCAGATGATGATAACGTATCGCCTTTAAACGGAGCCGTCAAAGGTATAACCACCAAGGCAAGGGGCTTTGACTGTCTCTCTGTGAAGGATTCGGATACATCCATCGGAGGCAATAAGACGAATTATTTCAGGACACAGGCAATCCTTGACATAAACGGCATGGAGATCAAGTCCAGACTGTCCGATGTGGCTACTGTAAAGACCGCAAAGCATGAGGCGCCCATAATCACCAGGATCAGCAGATATATGGACGCAGCGGATGCCGAGGAAGACCAGATAGAGAACGACCTCATCTTTAATGAGGGAAATATTTATGTGAGATTTGAAAACGGCCTGCCCTACACCGTGGATGCCACGGAGGGACAGTTTGTGGTCTACAGGGCGGGGCTTAACGGCGGCTACCGCAAGATAATAACGGCGTACATCGACGATCTGGTGACTGCTCTGGACGGAAACAAAAAGGTGAATGATGTGATACCCTACGATAATCTCCCTCCCGATGAAGTCTATGATTATAAGGTGGCGGTATCCTATAAGGGAATGGGAGCTTTCAGCGAGCCCTTTGAGCGCACCTGTCATTTTTCAAATGTGACCATGGTCTCGGCGGCGGAGTTTTCATACAACAGCGTGCGC
>JAEEGL016099847.1_pt1 | contig 19368 bp, 15 predicted proteins | sample 9134231 | NCBI WGS metagenome assembly JAEEGL01 (sample SAMN16246548, study PRJNA631951) | gut metagenome | biome: gut microbiome; feature: rumen; material: fiber-attached | host: Bos | place: Iran: Karaj | collected 2018-10
GACAACGGCTGAAGCGGTGAGTGCCGACAAAACCATAAGAACAAGAACCAACCAAACACACATACGAACATGAGACGATTGATTATAATGACCATGCTCCGGGGCTTCGCCGCCTTGTCGGTTCACGCCCAGGACTCGACGAAAGTGACGGCTGGAACCGGACACTTCCGTTACATGTGCGATTGCGGATGCCACAACCATCCGGTCAACGACTACAGCGGCCTGAACTCGCTCCGCGCCCGCCTCGCCAATCCCGGATGGGACGGCAAGCTCAAGAGCATCTCAACCGGACTGAAGCTGGAGGGCGGAAGGATACTCCCGCTGTCAGGATCAGGAGAAAAGGCGGATGCCGCCTATCCGGACACGTCTTCTGCGGATTCTGCATATGAAAGTCTGCCCCCGCTCGACCCTTATCTGGAGGAGATCGGCAGGGGAGAGACGGCGGTAGGCGCACCCGTCTACGTGTTCTTCCGCCTGGCGGGGACCTACGTCACGGACATGCCGCAGCTGTTAGGCATCAATGCGGCGGCCGACCTTGCCGTCGCCAGGAACCTCCGCGTGCGGATTACCGGCGCTGCGGACTCGGCTACCGGCTCCGCTGAGAAGAACGCCGTCATTGCCAAGGCAAGGGCCGAGCACGTGGCGGAGCTGATGCGGAAAAGGGGAGTGCCCTCGGAACGGATCGAGGTCCTCTCGGACGGCGGAACGGCCGTATACGAGCCGGTTGCGGCGAACCGCAACTGCCGGATAGAGCTGTTCGTGCACTAATCAAAGTAAGATACTGTAACCCATTAAAACATATTGAATATGGATAGAAGGAAACTGAAAATCACGCACAAGATGGACTTCGGCGTGACGAAGGAAAGGGCGGAGGCGGCAATGGCCGCACTGATTGAACTTCTCAACAACCCGGAACGCACGTCCGGCATGGTCATCCTGGGAGGACGTGATCTTGACGATAATCAGATCACCCCGCTCGTGCTCAACGAAACCCTACACAAGATTCACGACCGATGGTATTATGTCGCGGATCCCGACCTGCCTCCCGCATACCGTGAACCGGATGCCTGGAATGTCGTATACTGGGATTTCGTGCGGGAATACCTCAATGCCCAGTACGGGGAGAACTGGTATCTGGATCCCGTTCAGCCTTGTCTTCAGCCAGGCGAGTACGACATCCCGCCGCGATTGCTGAGGGTACGCGGCAAAGGCGCTATTATTAAGGACCTCATTCTCCCGTGGTGCTGCGAAATACTGATTATCGAGGGAAACATTCCTGAAGGGGTCCAATGCGAACCCTGCCATGGCCTCAGGGTCACACCACAGTATTTGGAATCCCTGAAATCCTCTCAGGGAGTCTAGCGGACGGATATCCGGGGGATATCTTCCCGGAATGTCGTCAGTCCCGTCGCAGCTTCGCGGGGACGGCGCCCTCCAGGTCGCTTATGATCTCCTCCGTCACCTGGCCGAGGTCCCAGGAGGCTTCTTCCTCCGCCTCGGCCTCTTTCCATACACAGTACTCCAGTTTGTCATAGCTGTAGGTCGTGCTCTTGCCTTCACCATAGCAGAGGGAGAGGTAGAAGATGGAGGAGTGGGGGTCGTAGACGAGACAGAAGAGTTCCATGGTCTCGACGATGCCCGACATGGAGACGAGAACGGTTCCTTCAACCGCCCTGGCAATGAAGAGCCTCACCTCGCCCCGCAATTCATCGTAGCGGTTATACGTAGGAATCTGCACCACAGCACTCGACGGCCTGGCTATCTGCCAGGTCTTCCCGTCTATCACGACGAGGCCCAGGGCGGATTCCGGGCGGAGGGTGAGGAGGTCGGAGGTGCCCACGCCGAGGGCGTCGGCGATGTCCTGGATCTTGGATATGGTGGGGTTGCCCTTCACGCTGCTCAGCAAGTTGCTGACGGTAGTGCCCATCCGGGCTGCGATGTCGGAGAGCTTGAGGCCCTTGGCCCTGGCGATCTCCCTGAGGTTCTTTTCAATGTCGGCCATAACGTGCGGTTTCGTTTCTGGCGACAAGATACGATTAAATAATATACTATCCAAATCAAAATGATTTTGAATAATAAATTATTATATCCGTACCCGGAACTACCGAAGCAACTAATGAACGGATTCTTTTGTGAAATAGTGGAGTTTTATTTGAATGATAATATGAGGGAAAAAATTGGAAAAAGTTCTTTTGTATTATAACGCTTGTATATACTTCTGATCGTAGTCTCGGATGTATTCGCAAAGGGAATTTCCCTCTAATATCTGTATTTCTGCGGCAAGCCCAAGGACAAATCGGCCGGCTCCTTCTACGCTGTGAATTGTTGTTGCTAAGAGCCACTTGCCATCTTCTCGTCGAAGATCCTTTTCTGCAAGAGGAAATTCCTCGATAAGAAGGCTCTTTGCGCGAGAACTAAGTTGCAAGGTGATACGCTCTTCTAGATTCCCAGTCATCCGGAACACGTCCGGTTTGAGGACATTGTGATTGGAGGTGAACCCCCAATCGATATCCGTCACTTCGACGCCATGAATCCGCATTACCTTAAACATCCTATTCTCACTCTTGTCCACATCGTAAGCCCAAATGTCAATCATGTTCGTCGTGAATTCTATCGGCTCCACAAGACGATCCTTGGCCTCATTACTATGTGCAGACTCATACTGCTTCAAGACCACCTGTTTCTTGCGCTTGATTGCATCTGCAAGTGCTTCGATATTAGCAGCATTGGAAGAATTGTCGATATAATTGGCGATACTCGTACTATCGTATACACTAGCTAATTTACGCTGCAAATCACGTTTTAATGCGTTATTGTTGTCTATCCCTTCTATGAGTTTAGCAGTAATATACGCCTCTTCTTCCGTGAAATAGATAAGCTTGTTGAAGTCGCTCAACCCACGAGCGACCTTTCCCATAGCAAATACGTTCCCATATAGTTTGTTCACCACAAAGCCAGCATCCCTGATATCATCGATGTATCGGTATACTGACCTCGGCGTGATTCCCATTTCCTCAGCAAGCTGATCTATTGTCCGGCTAACATTGCCGGTCAATAGTTTCATCAAACGGAGTATCTTGACAATCTTGGTCTGATCCATTATATGAGAAATAAGACATATAGTAGATTAATCTAATGGTTCGGGCTCATCTTCATCTTTCGGCAAAGACGAAGTGCTCTCCTCAGGTGCAGTCAGTTGTCTGAAAATATCAAGGAATGCATTCTTATCATAGAAGTAACTCTCATCCTCGTTAAGCTTTTCTGCCATGAAAGAAAGACCATAATTGATATACTCTTCCATTGTATTTATCAGAAGATTTACACACTCACTTATGGTCTTATTACCCTTGTCGAGCTCGAGCCACTCAATTTCAGGAGTCCTTGCAACAAGGGCCATAAAGATGTATTCCTTCAAACGAGGATATGCCCTTCTTCCTTTCCTTGATTCGATACTACCCCAATACTGAATAGGTTGCCTCAAGTCCTTGATCTCTTCTTCAGTATTGAGGGGGATTCTTTTATTGCTATATAATCCTATGAAAAAAGCCATGATAAGAACTTCATATCCCGCTCCTAACACTTTACCTTTTGCATCAGAGGCTTCATTAGTACCAATACCGAAGTCGGCCAAGGGTTTTATGACACTGTTTTCGTAATGCTTCTCATAAGAAGGATTACGACGTCCCCATACATCAAATGCACTGGAGAATGTATTATTTGAAATAGCCATAATAAAAAATCTGCTTAAAGGGCCTCTACCACTGATTGAATAGTTGAAAGATCCTCTTCGTTAAACGGTCTCTTAAGTTTCAAACGATACTTGGTCGCTTTAATTTTGGCCAGTTTCTCCTTATCAACAAGTGCTTCTCCAAGGTCATCCTCCTTTTCAGTTAAGAAGCTCTTTGTTACAATTATTGTTTGCTTATTGATATTCCCAATAACCTCGAAGAAATCACCTTCCTTCGCTCCAGTAAATGAGGAAGTAGGGGCATCGAAAATCAGAGGATAATCATTCTCGTGCTTAATTGATGTAAGCTTAGAAACAGCAAACAATAATGACATATACATTGTTGTGCGGAGAGCGGTATTAGGGTTATATACACGACTTCCATCAACATCTGACAGAATTAACTCGGCCTTATCATCTGGTTTCTCAATAACTCTAACAAATCCCCGGAAGTCACCCTTATTGAGCTTCTCGAGATACTCGTTCGCTGCATCCTCAAGTTGCATAAGAAATTCTCGCTTATTAGCTTGTTTCGCTTCGGCAAATGCTTTCTGAATATGAAGAATTGCCTGGCTTGTGCGAGCATACATGGCAGCGGAAGACTCTTCAGAGATTTTTGAGTAATCGTCTCGATATTGTGCAAGTATTGCCTCGTGACGATCTATCTGTATCTTCAAGTAATCAGTGCGCCTTTCCGCTTGAGCTCGTCCTTTCCACCACTCAGAAATCTCGTAATATGCAGAAACGAGTTGTTCCTCAGTGAGGCCTTCAGTTTGAGCGAGAATTTTCTTTTTATTCTCCTCTTCTCGCTCTATGTTTGCATTTATCTTGTCAACTTTTGCATGCTGTTCAAGATTATTGATTACGGATTTTGTAATGTATCCATCCAGGTTAGATAAAAACTTCATGTTGTTATGAAGAATCGAATACCTGTTGTTTAGTTCTCGAACGTAATCGTAATTGAACAAAGGCTCTTCTTCGGACTCATCTTCTGCGGCGTTTTTTTGAGACGACAGAAATGCATCAAGCCTAGATTGCATAAACTTGTATGCATCGGATCCTTTTGGCGCCGGCCTTCCGCATACTTTGCAAATCTCATCATCCAACATCTCACGCATTGTGTTCTCGTCTGGAACATTAATGGCGAGAGGAATATGCCCATCAATAAGCTCTTGCTGAATAGTTTTTGCTAATCTCTTAGCACCTAATTCTTGATCATATTTACTTTGTTCTGTTCTCTTTTCTTTATCAAGAGCTGCGACTAGAGTGCGATACTCTCCTGCGATTGGAACAAATCCCATTAATATCCACATTTCATCTAAGAGCCGATAATTATACTCCTCAGAGATTGCCGCTTCAGCATCTTTCTTCTGCTGTTCTAGGGATTTCAAGCGCTCATTAGTGTTTACGAGTAGGGATGAAGCCTCTTTATTCTGCTCAAGATTCTCAAGTAAGCTTTGAAAATTAGCCGCTTCTGTTTGCTTATCTTTTAGTTCAGTGCGCAATGACCTAAGAGTATCTTCTTCAATCTTTATAAGGCCTCTCAGTTCAGTAGCTTTTTTCGTATTCTTCTTATCAGCTTTCATGGCGTTATCAGTTGCTGTCTCAGACAACACTTTGGCCTTATCCATGAAAGTAATGTAGGGATCAAAGTTCTTGACTTGACTAAAGGTCTCAACTAAGTAACTAAGAGCATCTGCTTTGTTGAAGATATTTAATTCTTGCTCTCCCTTAAAAAGACAGTATTTTCTAATAGAAGGTGCGAAGTCCCGATCAAATTGGTTCTGAGCAGCCACGCCTTCTTTAACATCTTTTTCAGCGCCATTCTGAAGGTATAGGCTATGAAGATAATGAGAACAAGATGTCTCTCCGCTAAGGGTTTTGACAAACTGAAATGACTTCTCAACAATCCGTTCACTGCCATTGCAGACGTAAGTCATAGATACTCTAACTCTGCCGGACTCACTGGGCATGAGTTCGGAAAGCTTCTTCTTAGAGATAAACTTCGCATCTGTTTTAGGGAGTATCCCAGAAGTATCAAAGAGCCATTCCAAAGCTTCAAATAGAGTTGTCTTTCCTTCTCCATTGGCGCCAAGCATTAAGGTAAGACCATCGCCAGTATTGAAAGAAACTATTCCGTAATAACTCCGGAAGTTTTCAATGGTGATATTCTTGATAATCATGCCAAAAGATTGTTATTGAGATACGTAAAGATTGTTTGATAAACCCTCTTTTGTTCACCCGGGTCGTCGGATCCATTGAGTTCCTTGATGATTTTTGCCACAGCAGTAACCACCGGATTGCCGGAATCCAATGCTTCAGATATGGTTTCGTAGGTATTCTCGAAACCATAAACCTCTTGCAGGTGCTTGTTCGCTAAAACAAGCTTTAGCATTTTGTCTTTTTGTGTAATCATATGTGATCGTTATTGTATAAATTCAACCCATAGTATTTCATGACGGACATCAGTTCCATTTGAGCATATGTGGAATTCTCCGAGAGCAGGGCAAAGTTCCTGACTCTTTCTAATTCGCTTTTTAGTAGCGACCGTTCCATCTTATAACTTGAGCAATTTACTCCAACTTCTGGTATTACAACAAGGTCATGAATGTAGGCATACTGCTTGTCATCGTGTGTCCTCAGAACTCTTCCTCGTCTCTGAATGAATTGCCTGGGATTACCCGTGCTTGCGCAGAATACGGCCAACTCGCTTCGAGGAACGTCAACACCTTCATCCAAACATTTCATTGAAGTAAGAACCTGAATTGTACCGTCGGCAAACCCTTTCAGCAATTCCTCTCTATCTTTTTGTCCGGAGACAAACTTTCTTACTGTGATGTACTTGTCGACATCCGAAACAGCCTTAGTGTACAGTGTGATAAGATTCTCAGCAGTTTCATCGTCTTCTAATTGCTCTCTATTATCAAACACATCTGCATTCTCATAATAGTCGGGCATAGTTCCCTCAGGAACATAGATAAGGGAATACTTTAGATTACCTAATTTGTCGTATCTCTCTTGTATAATCTTACGGAAGGCCTCCAGTTTGTTCTCTGCTTTGTGTATAATTCGTTTTCTTGCAAGTAGAAGATTCTTTAGAATATCGTCCTTCCTCTCAAAGCTCTCGCTATTGTAATTGAAATACTTGGAAATCTTTACGGAGAGGTCGATATAAGACTCCATCTCACTTTCTGTGAGGCGGACAAGGTGGGGATAGTAGTAGTATTTGCACAGGAATCCATTATGAATTGCCTCTGCCATGGAGTACTCATATGTGTATTTGTCTTTAGCGCCAAAGAATGCGAATAACTTAGCATTCGTAGCATCATCAAATTGCCGCTCTGGCGTTGCTGATAATCCTATACGCCGAAGATAAACGATGTCTTTGAGGCGCTTTAATATCATCGGAGAGCCCATATTGTGCGCCTCGTCTGCAATTAGTAGCACCCTTCTTTTATCAAAACTGTTAAGGGCATCGAATACTGACTTCCTAGCGAATGAGGCGTATGTTGAGATAATGATAAAGCTCTTTGGTTTAGTAGCCTCGTCTACAAATTGAGCCTCTCGATGAAGGACGTCTATTTTATCTCTCCAACCTGGATTTTTGGAATATACCTTGATGATTCTATTGAAATTGAACTTTCGACATTCATCAGCCCATTGATTTACGAGGGTAATCGTAGGGACTAGAATAATACCCATATAATACCCATATCGTTTGTAAATCTCTAAGAGGCAATTGAGAGAAGTGATTGTTTTACCCGTTCCGGTTGCCATTGCAAATAAGCCCTGTTGCTTGTTCTGTTTCCAGTTTTCAAAAGCAAGTTGCTGGTACTTTCTTGGACCAGAATCGTAGGGGAATTTGGGAAGCGGGTCACTGTCAATCGTCAGTTGACGTCCCTTTTTACTCTGTCTTTTACGCTTATATTCTTTTAATTTCTTCTCGACATTAATCAAATCCTCGATGTCTTGGTTGCCATACGTATTCATTATGGCTTCTTCGAGCTCATTCGCGGACAGATACTCTATGTCTTCTTCGACGCCGTTCATGAGTCGATTAAAATGTTCGCGCTGGTTACTGATCTTCTTTTGGATCTGAGGGTCTGGTGAAGTACTTAAGAAAACATTGATTTCTTCGAGATTATTAAATAACCCCCCAAGTGTAAAATTAGCAGATCCGGAGAATCCTACAATAGTGCCGTCCTCATCAAAGAACTGTCCTTTTTTTGTGTGAGCTATTCCAGGGGTGTTTTTAGGACTAATAATTTGGAGTTCAATTCTTTTCTCCTGGATCATATACGCTAAGCATTTGAAGAAATGCTCGCCGTATTCGTCCAGAGTCTCTTTGATTGACGCCCAATTTGAAAGGTCAAAGGGTAATTCAATGCCCCCGTTTAGACCAGCAGAAATGGCATCCTTGTCTTTCGCTGAAACTATTTGATTGATGGCCATTCGCATCCTTCCACCACGTATGATGAAAGTGGCAAACGATTCAGCCAAAACACTTATTGTCGCCGAGCTGAAGTAGCCCAACTCAATATCAAAAAAAGAACTATTCTCTAAAGCGTTAGAGAAGAATTCATATGGAGTATGCTTGCCCTGCGGGGTATAGGTCCCGTCTTCCGCCCAGTTAACAGACTTCAGCATAATCAATCATTTATATGAAGCAATTTGCACAAAAAGCGTCATTGTCATCATCCAGGTTATCAATAAGTCGACAACTTGCTCCTGCACGTTTGGCTTCCTGTTTCTTTATCGCGTCGAGTTTTATCTGACGGACACGTTCAGGCTTGCAAAGGTCAGCCAGGCTCTCGTTCTGGTTCCAAGTGTAACCATCTTTCTCAAACTCCATAGCCTTAGCATAAAGGTCCGGATGCTGCTCGTAAAGCCATACCCATTCAATCTTCTGTTGGAAGAAGCAGAAATAGCAGCCGGAACGACTCCGATTGTAAGTTCCTTTCTTGCCGTCAACCTCAAAAACGATGGGGTTGTAATAGGCGGGAACTCCGACGCCGCTATCCTCAAGAATCTGGAAGATATCGGCCTTGACCAGCACATCATCGTTATCCACGAGGGGAAAAACATCAAGCTGCCCTACTGGATAGTCAGTAGTCTTTAGAAATGCAAATACAACCCTGTTGAACGCCTTTACGTCCAAATCCAGCAAGGCATTAAGCTTCTTAGAATAGAAAAAAGTCTTAGACAGTGGTGTGTCCACGATTTTGAGCGCCTCCGGACGAATATCCTCAGGGCAAATTGACTCATAGTAGTCGTGAATCTGAGCTATGTTATCATTGCTTAGAACCTTGTTGATGACATCGAGACTCCAGATGTTTTTGCGGAACGGGAAAATAGCCTGGATGTTAGGCTTGGTCGAGATGTATCCCTCGCGATCCTCATCACCACGAATGCCAACATATGAGATAGCAGGTTCATCGCCGACATAGCGTTCCATCTCGTCGAGCTTCATCTTCTTTGTACACCAACGGGCTTGAGGGGACGGAAGGAAGTTACCCATCGCCTTTAAGAAATGGTGAAACGGAGTAGGCTCAGGACTTCCCTCAGCAGCTCTTAATACCTTAATGCCACCAAGATATGAATCCAATCTTGCAATAAGCAGTTCGGTCTCTGCCAATTCGCATCCTGTATCGGAATTATAGTACTCGATTTTGAGATTCGGGTACTTATTCTTCATGTAAATGGCGAGGGCTGCGCTATCCTTGCCTCCTGATATGCCCAGTATGTGTCTAACCATAAAATTACTTCTTAATCTTGTCCGCAAGGAGTTCAAGCAAAATGCAAACGTCCAGGTTGGAATCGCCGGAAAGGAGTTTCTCCAACTCAGCCTTCCTCTTCTGGACCTCTGCCAGTTTGGGTTTCGGCAAGCGGTAGGTTTTCTGCTGCTCGTTAACGCCGTTTGTGTTCAACAAGCCAAAACTGTATAGGGTGTCGTCTGATTCCGCATCGGCCACTTCTGAAATGCCGATGTAACGGTCAAGTTCATAGAAGAGGAAAATAATGTTGTCTAAAAGGGCTTCCTCTTCTTTATCTCTCAACTTGTATAACTGCTTGTCAAGAACGACACTGGATATTCTTTCAATAAACTCCTTGTTGGTCTCAGCAGGGGCTAATACTCTGTCAAGGAATGACCGGGCTTTCTGGGTAAGAAGATGCTTCTTGACATGGGCATACCTTGTGGTTAACACAGCTTTATAAGACTCATAATCGGCAGGAAGGCCAAGTTTCTCGATAAGTCGGTCTTCTATCCTCTTAATGAGCTCCGGATAGCATGCATTCAATTCACGAACAGCAGCACGAATCTTATCCAGATAGTCCTGGATGAAGTCATCGTCCAATGTGTCACCACGATAGCCAAGCGATTCGGGAAGCTGTTCAAAGAATACCTTCTCAGGATCTACTGCGTTGGCAAGCACGTCACGGAACTTCGCAACATTGGGATTGCTGAATTTATAAGTATGCTGGGCGTACTCGTTGAGGTTCTTGAAGAAGTACAGGAACGGTTTGAATGTGTTTGCAAAAGAGTCTTTGCTCAGTGCAATCTCGTCGTCTTTCTTTAGGAACTGCCGGTACTTCCTGAAAAACTCCAGCTTCACACCGCTGACACTGAACGCCTTAATGGTATACTCACCCGGATGCTTCCAGAGTAGGTCAATGACTTCGCGGTTAATGTTCATGACATAAGTGCCATTTGCATTATACATGGCGAAATCCTGTTGCTTGATATACAGATATATGGGAATCCAGAAATCGATGAATCCCTGTTTCAGTTTGAAGGGGCGCGACATCAAAATCTTGATGAGTTCACTGACCTTTCTGGGACGATCCACCGTCTTTGCCACAAACGTCTCGCATGCGTTCCAGAACGCCAATACTTTTTCGTCAGTAGGAGCTCCAAACACATATGCTCCGTCTTCGTCCTGGCGGTGAATACCGGTGTTTTTGAGGAGCGTGATATATATCGTCTTTTCGGGCGGGAACTCGTTCTCTTCAAAGCCCAGGTCGGGCAGGTCGGGATACGCAAGAATCCTATCCAGCAGATTGGACTTAGCCAGGGAAACTGCAGAACTAAGTTTCTGCTTGTTGAACAATTCGTTTTGAATTGCCGGCGTCCCAGAATAGACCTCAGAACAAACAGAAGAAAGCATCTTGTTAAAATCCTTCTTGGAACGAATCTGGCATTCCTGCCCCTTGAATATCCACGTGACATTTCCGCTGCCATCAAACAAGTAGTCATTCAAGGCTGAATTCAGGCAATTCTTCTCAAACTCCTGAATATTCGAAATCTCCCGTTTTGCCACCTGGTCATCAACGGCAATCTTTTCGGCGATATACTGGAGTTTCTTGATTTCGTGGAGATGTTTTACAATATCTGAGACGTTATTAAACACCGCAAAGAGCAGAGCCTCTTCACTGGATGCCGATACAGCCTTGACCTGATCTATGTATCCATCCTCAAGAGGGAAGATGAGTTCGCAGAATCCATCTACATCGCCATCTGGAACCTTTGCTTCCGGCTCGTTCAACACAATGAACGAAAAATAACGGGGTGTTCCTTTGGCATAGAATGCAGCTGATGCGGAAGCAATACGTGGTTTGATATAATCCCGAAGTTCATCAACTGTGGCAGACGGAGTGGGCACCATGGTTGCTGCACGAAGAAGTTCTGCCTCTATGTTAATGTCGGTTCCCTCGAACAGAATGTACTGGGACTTGTAGGTGGCGTATCTGATAATTTTGACCCTTTCCAGTTCCCGTATAACTTCGCCTCCGTTTTCTATTCCAAGAGCACATTGACAGTACTTTTCAAGAGCCTCACGGTTGAGGGAAGTTTCGGACGAGCCAAAGATGCTAAGCAGGCCTATCGATTTGACTAACTTCTGGGCATCGGCAATTAATTCATCGTCAAGGATGCCACTTTCTATGCGACCGAGGGCCACCTTGATGGCAGACCAGCCAGAGGATTCCAGATTCACCTGGGAGATTTCCGAATAGAAGTTGTAGATGGCGTAGTCATATACGTCTGCCAAGTTATATGTCTGATGCGGTTTCCCTACATAGTTGAGTATGGAATATTGCCCAGTGGTCGTGAGGAAAGAGAAGAGAGACCTCTCATTCTGGCCGTACTTCTGAATCGCCAATGTGAGGCAGGAAGCAGCGAGGGGATCAATAGGATTCAGTTTTCGGGCGGTCTCTTCAGAGAAACTGTCCGATATGAAGCGGCACTGCTTTGCAAGGGCGTAAACAGAAGCAAAGTCGGTCTCGTCGGCCTTCTGCTCTGGTGCGAGGGTCAATTGTTCGGCGGCCAGGTAAAGGAGTTGCTCCACTGGTTCGCTGAAAACGACTTCTTTAAAACGGCCCTTCACCTTCTGCCATTCTTTCCGTTGGGATTCGGTCAGTTTGGAGGCGTAGGAGCTGAAGTTCTGATGGAGGGTAGATAGCAGGATTGCTTTGCGGCGGTGGTCGTTTACCAACTCACAAAGTTGCTGGATGAAATATAATTCTTCCTCCGGATTGTTTTTGGCTGCGTGTTCGAGTACCTTTCCAAATTCGTCTATGACGATGATGACGGCCTTGTTCTTAGCCTCCGACTTTTTGCAGAACAACTTAAGCGAATCCAAGGCATTCCGGTTCTCGACCTTCAACTTGCGGGCAAGAAGGCCTTGCAGGGAATCATATTCGCCGACAATGTTGAATATCTCGAAAGAATCCAGGCCGAAGAACACGGTTTTCTCTCTTATAAGGGAGCTGTCTTTGCCCAGCAGGCCTCTCTCAAGCGCCATAATGAAGCTGGATTTTCCCGTGCCGTATGTGCCAATAACGGAGAATGAATGAACTCCAGTACTGACACTGGAAACGATATCACCAAGAACGCGCTGTACGTTAGGCGTAACTATATACTGGAAATCCTCCTGGACTCCAATTTCGATATTTACTGATGCGTTGTATCTCATGCCTCCGTGTAGTAATGGTTAAGAACTGCGGCTGCATCGATGTCGTGAATGAACTGTAGGTTCTTCACTCCGCTGTTATCAGTGTATGACAAATCTTCCGGATGCTGTGCTACAACCTCACGAACCAATTCAATGAGGTTTGTTAGCGAAAGACCAAAAATGAGAGCGACCTCCTGCATACCGTCCAGTGAAATGGTGTTGTCTTCGCATTTGTAATCCAAAAGTGCGTAAAGAAGGATGTCGGGATGGATATGGCTCGGCTCGGTATCATTGAAGGCAAACCGATCAGACCCAAGTGCGTTAATAAGACCGAGGTCCAGGAAAATAGCGGAGAAATCCTCGTTGCTTCGGACTTCGGAAGGCATAATGTAGTTGTGTAGTAGGACTCCGATGTCCTTTTTGACCGTATTCTCGTTGTAGACGTTCTTTTGTTCCGGGACATTACACTTACGGCGCACGAAAGACAGTAGTTGATTGCGGTCAAACTCTCTTTTTTCGCGCTGGAAATCAAGGAATGTTAGATGGTACAGACTGGCCACTTTTTTCGTGAGAAGATAGTAGTGAAGCAGCCAAAGTGTTCCTTCGTCCTCAAGATAGGGGTCATAACCTTGTTCAGAATCAAAAATAGCTTTTGCAAAAGGTGTTGGAATATCGTTAATACTGAGACCGAATGCACGAGACCAAAAACGAATGGAGGCAACCATGTTTTTCCCGACGCCAAGACTTGCGACAGCATCTGGTGAGGAAAAGTTCACACAGTCAAGCATAGAATCATATGCCTTCTTAAGCCAAAGAGGCTTACAGAAAAATGACTCATGGCCAGAAAAGGAATATCTACCCATAATCCCGGTTTAAACTTTCGTCTTCAAGACTAAATGTCCTGATTTAACTAAACAATGTGTAAATGTGTAATTGCTATAGTAAGGCAAATTTAAGCATTTTTTATGTTCGGAGATAGATACACATCCCCTTTTTTAACATGAAGATACGTATTTGACAATAGGCTGTCAAAAAGTTTGTCAATAATAAAGGGCTATCACCCAAGATGGAGATAGCCCTTAGTTGTTATTCACGACATCTATTATTCTATCTAGACCTGTGATGTGTCTGAGTCGTTTCCTGCTCCGGCTGCTTTGAAGCTGCATCTAACAAGCAATTGGCATGAACGGATACACCTGATCTTAACATTGAGTAATCCGCCGCCTCTCCTTTGTCCATCTCAACTTGAATCGCCTCAAGTCGTTGGTTAATCATACCTGTGCTGCGCTTGACATCGCCAAGAACGGTCTTCAGGAATTCGGGACTTTCCTTGAGAGAGCCAAGCCATGACTTCAGGTACTGTGCGCTGTCGTTCTTGATGTGCTTGCTAAGCCCATGTTGACTTGCGATCACGGCAGCAGACAGTTCTGCAATGAGCTCCTCTTTCGCATAGCCAGGACTGCCGAACGGGTTCTCACCCAACTTCCGGTCCAGTCTGGAATCCGCACCTGTCGCATGAGCGCACTCATGGAGGGTATTCGTAGCGAAAGCCTCGCCATCGATGAACTGCTCCCGGGTCGGAACAACTATCCGGTCCTGGGAAGGGGAGTAGTAGGCCTTGTCACCTTTCACTTGGTTGATGGGACATAAGAACAGATTCTCGTCAATCATCATGTCGATGACCGGATGACTCTTGAGATCTCCCTGTTGCTGCATCTGACCGGCCGCCAAAGCCTTGAGCTTCTCGTACAACTCCGGACGGGCCAGTTCGAGGTTGGTCTGCGCAGCCACGTTGAACACGTTGTAGACTTGGAGTTTCGGATAGACCTTGTATTTGGCCTGATCTTCCTTGGATAGCTGACGGTAATCGTCATAAGGGATCTTCTCCTTGGTTTGCGGGTTCACGACAGTGAACGTCGTCAGGAATACCGGGAATGACTTCTCGCCCTTGTTGACGCTCACCTGAGGCAGTTTGTTTCCGTTCTTGTCCCGGGCGGCAAAGACATTGCCCTGTTTGTCCTTCACGTAATTCAGGTTGGTGATGCGGTCGAAGGTTCCCCAGACGGGGATCTCGTAGCCCATCTTCTCGGCCTGAAGCATCAGCATAAGGGAATTGCCGCCGTTGTAATGGCGTCCCGAGAGATTCTGGGGAGGCTGTGTGGTCCCCGGTGTGAACCAAGGCTTCTTCCAGTCTCCCTGCAGCGTCTCTATCTTATCAATCATCAGCTGGGCGAAGCGGTCCAGAGCTTTGTCGGCTGCGGACGGTCCGTCGCTGTTGTATTTCTTGTCTGTAGCCATGGCTGTCTATCAGTTTGCATTCTCCCTTACCCACTCGGAAAGAGACTCCACGCGGCAGTTTATGCTTGGAGTGCCCTTGAAGATCTGGAGTTCCAGCTTCCCACTTACCTCGACCTTTGCTCGGGGCACCAGCCAGTCGGGACACTCGTCGGAAAAGTCGATGAAATGGACCCAGATGTAGGAATACTGCTGGTCACTGACCTTCTCGGAGCTGTAGGCATCGAAGGTGCGGAAAGGCCCCTTCTTGCCTGTCTTCTCGACGACCTCTTTGCTGCCGAGAGTTCCACGGAACTGGATCTTCCCGATGATGGAATCCTCTCCCTTAGGATGCAGGGAAAGGCTGTCCGAGGAAAGGTTGAAGTAAGTCGAATCACCGATACGCTTGAAAGACAGCACGCCGTCAAGCTTCACGCGGTCGCCTTGGGAGAGGCTGAGGAACGAATCGTCCTCGCCGTCGCTGGCCACACTGATGCCGATGTTCATGGATTCCCGGTTGTCCTTCAGGAGGACATTAATTCCGAAAGTGACGAACGGGTTCCCGTCGCGGCCGTTCTTGAGTTCAACAGGACGGTTCACGGTCCCGATGACAGTTACATTGCACTTGATCATGATCTTGTTCTTTTTATTTGGTTGTTGTTCATTGAATCCATCGCAGCATCGAAATTCCTTGAAGCCATGGCGTTGGCCCGGGATTCGACAGGGGAGAGGGCGGGAGCCTGCTGCACCTCCTGCTCATTGCCCATGCCGTCAATCTGGACGGCAACGGCAAGCAGGGAGGCGAACAAAGTGCTCACAATCTCCACAAGGGGGTCAGCGGACATGTAACGGCCGTCCTGCCCCAAAAGGCCGAAGAAGTTCTTCCATGGATCGTTCTCTTGGGAACCTTCTCTGGAGGAGATGGTGTTGAAGTAGTCCTTGTCCTGCGGTGCGGCCTTCTCCTCCTTAGGGGCCTCATCATTCTCTTCAGTAGGTTTCGTCTCCGGCTCCTGACCTCCCGCCGCCTTCGAGTTTGCGGCGAGGTCCTGTGTGGTTGTCGTAGTCCGGGCCATCGTGCTCTCCCAGCCCTTCTCCTGCATCACCTGCCGGTCATACTTGTCCAGACCGTTCTGGCGGATAAGTGCCTGGAGACTGGACGCATACTGCTTGCTGGAGGCATACCCGTCCTCCTGGAGCCCGCGTGTCCATCCGACATAATCGTCCGGAGACAGTTCGAAGAGGTTGGCGTACCGCTTGTTGCCCCTCAGGAAGAGGGAATGATGCTCGTAGCTGTCCGCGACGGAGGCGTACTGGCAGAACTTCTCGTTCGGCTTGTCGTCCGTATAGACGAGATAGCGGCCGCCACCATCAAGCCAGGTCTTCGTCGCCTTGATGCCGAAGTGGTTGTTGCCCTTGCGGGACAGTTCGCTCTGCCCGCTGGCGCTCTCCAGTATTCCCTGGGCAAGGGTTACTGAAGCGGGGATGCCGTACTTGCGCATCTGCTCCATCGCCGCCTCGGCGTATTTGTCTATGTAGTCACTAGCTTTGCTCATCGTTCTTCTGATTGAGATGTTGTTCAGTTTCGGGGAAGGGTTCCTGCCGACAGCCTGGACGGGACTGACGGCAAACAACAGGAACGCCAGTCCCGCAAGTAAGGGTCTAGCGATGGAAACCACGGCTTTGCTCCTCCTGCTGCTGGTCCTTGACGATGCCAACGGCGACAAGGCCCGCTACGGCTGCCGTACCTGCACGGGTGATGGCCTCCTTCTGTTTCTCCTCGCGTTCCTCCTTTGCTTTCTGCTCGGGAGAGTTCATACGCTTCTGTTCTTCCTGCTTCCCAGCCTCCTTCTGCTGGCGCTGCCTCAAGACATCCGCGTAGAGAGTTGCCGCAAGGTTCCTCTTGTACTCGGCCTTGTCATCGGCGAGCCACATGCGTTGCCATTGGGAAGGGGAGACCTCCCGCGGCTCCATCTTCTCCATGCCCTTGAAAGTGGGATAACAGAGGATCTTACTGGTCTTTTTCCCTTCTTCCTGGGCTTCGCCTTTGGTGCGAACGATATTGACTTTCTCGATTACCGAGAGGTCGATATCCTTCTCCGTCGTGGAGAAGATGTCCACCTTGCGGGATGGTTCCAGCGAAGCCAGCATGTAATATCTCTGGGCCATTCCCTGACGGAAGGCATCGTCAGGCTGGCCGCCGTTCTTCTTGGCTGATGAGAAGAAACGTCCGACATCTTCCTTGTCCGGATAGATAGCGAACCCTTTCTCTGACTCGGGCTTGATGTAAAGGGCCCACTTTCCTGCGTCGTCCTGTACCATGACAATGCTGGCTTTTACCATATCTGTCCGCTCCTCCTTCCTTTCCGGCATGGGCTTCAGCTCTATCTTTTCGCCCCTTTCAGCCTTTGCGACCATATTGAGGGCGTTGCTTACGTCCGCCTCCAGGGCGTCGATCATGCGAGGATTCTCCTCCAGGGATTTTTCCCAGCCGTCAATCAGGGTGAGGCTTTCCGGAGAGAGCTTGGACGGCAGACCGAGCTGGTTCATTTTGACGGCGGAGGCAATTTCGACCACGAGCCGTTCGCGGCTGACAGCCTTCTCGGACGGGATTCGGCCTTCCACCTCAAATCCGGGTCTCGCGGTCCTCTGGGGGTGTCCCGTGGCCGTGACAACCATCCTCATAGCCTCCTGCACGTATTCCGCATAGGAGGGGAAATGCTTCTGCGCCGGAAGGTGGATGATGTCCCTGGCGGAGTCGTAATGGGCGATCCCAGTCCCATCCTTGCGGATGGGCACGAGGTTCGCCGCGACATTCTGCAGGAAGCGGTTGACCTCCATACGGATCTTCTTGTCCTCGGGTCCGGAAACGCCTCTGTCGGCAGCGGGGCCGTATTCGCTCACCGCCTTGGTGAAGGCTTCTTTATCGGATAGAGGAAGCGTCGTCTGCTCGATATTGAAGAGCATGCGGATCTCGCGGTCGCGGACAGGGGAGTAGCCCTTTTTCTGCTCCGCATCCAGTCCGTTATACTCTTCGCGTGTGATCTTCCGGTCTGGATCGGACTTGCTCCGGAATTCGTTCCACCTGTACCAGACGAAAGGGACTCCTTTCTCTCCTGCCTGGACGGAATCGCCCCTTTTCTTCGCTTCGGGAAAAGGCATGTACAGGTTGGTCTTGTAGCCGTTCCGCTCGCTGTGGAGCGAAAGGATGAGGGAATTGAAAGGCGAAACGGCGTTGCCCCCTGGATAAAGCCGGGGAGCCGTTTTCCCTTCCGCGTTGAGAAAGGCGCCGCCATTGGCCCGTGCCTTCTCCAATGCCTCGGCCAGAAGTTCCTTCTGGCGCTGTGCGGCATTCTGTTCTGCTTGATTCTTCTCGGTCATATCGTTGTCTCTTTTGGTTTCCGTTATCGTTGCGTGAGGGCTCTGCCGGTCTCCCGTGACTCTTCTTCGAAACGGTCCCTTGCCTGCGGCAGTTCCTGCATGCGGTCGCAGCGTTCAAGGACGGCGTTGGCCAGCGTCCCCATTGGAAGCGCCCCCTGGTTGTATGCGTCCACGACCTTGTCCGGGAGAGATATCGTCACCGGAATGTTGTCGATGGAGGCGATGAGCGTGTTGCCCTGAAGCCGGACGTCCCTGATGCGCGGATCCATTTCCTGATCCTCATACCGTCGGTAACGGACCTGAGTCCGCTCCGGCATTTCACCTTCCCGCTTGGCGAGCTGCTCATGGCCCGCTTTGTTGATGAGGTTCGCTCCGCCCAGTCCAATGAGGGTCATCTTCAGCAGCGGGTTCTTGACGAACATGCCCGCCATTATGCTGGCTATCGGAACTAGATTATCCTTGATACCCAAAGACTTTGTCTTACCAGTGAACATCCCGAACAGGATATCCGGAAGCATGGCCAGGATATATCCGGCATTACGGCCGATGTCGCTGATACCGCTCAGACCGAGTCCGGACAAAATACCCTGCCAGCCTCCGGCATTGTTCTTCGCAGGAGCGGATACCTGCTGCGCCGGAGCATGTTCCTCTACCTTCTCGACGGGAACTCCGGCCGTTTCTTCCTTCTGAGGCGTTTCTTCCGCTGCAGGGGCGTCAGGATGCAGTTCCGCTCCTTCTTCATCTTTCCTTTCATCAGGTTCTGTTTTGGGGGCGGGTGTCTCTTCTGTTGGTTTTCCGCTGTTCATCGCCAGCCATTCCTCTTCGTGTCCGGGAAGGATGACCGACGGCACTTCCTTCTTCTGCCTGGCATCGACGGTGTCGATGACGGCATTGAGTGCCAGGTCGGCTCCGACGAACTTGAGCCCGCTGACGACACCTCCGGAGAGTCCGCCCATCGTCAGGAAATCAGCCGTGGCCCCGAGGCCCCAGCCGACGCCCTTCTCGACGGCAGAGGGCCCGTACATCTGCTCCGAGCGC